>Ga0163161_10000621_pt1 | contig 28412 bp, 45 predicted proteins | sample S45metaG_FD_129847 | JGI IMG/M metagenome (GOLD analysis project Ga0163161, IMG submission 129847) | Switchgrass rhizosphere microbial communities from Kellogg Biological Station, Michigan, USA - S4-5 metaG | ecosystem: Host-associated > Plants > Roots > Rhizosphere > Soil | place: USA... | reverse complement strand
TCGAGGGCGTGGATGGCCGGTATGTGACATCAACAACCCCGAGCCGCAACCACAGCGCTCTCAAACTCTGGGCGAAGAAGAAGGCGGAACGGTCATGACGATTCTGATGCTCGCGTTTGTGTGTGCTTTTGGCCCGCTGATGATCCACAAAGCCCGTCAGCATGACGCCCGACTGGAACCGTGCGAACCGATCGATTACGACGCGCTGGCCGAAGAACAAGACACCCGGCACGAGGACGACGCCGACAGCTACAGGAAGGGAGAACGATGAGCAACCCCCGAGCAAGGTTCATCCACCATGACCACGACGGCGACCGCATGGAGGTCCGCGAAGGTTCAGTGAGTGCGGTGTTCGACTGCCGAAGCTACTTCGCCGAGGAGCAAGTTGAAGTGGCTGTCCGGTATGAAGAATTGCCGGAACTCATCGCGGCGCTGCAGCAGATGGTTGAGGCCCGGCCATGATCCGGAATCCGCGTCGTGCCCCTCATGTCAGGCAGCGTCCGGCTGAGGGTATGCCGCCGGGTGGTTGGGCGTCCGCTGACCTGGACTTGCCCGTCTACTGGTACGAAACGCTCGAGCGATCACCGACCGGCTGCGAATACCCCATCAGCGGCGACCAAACAGCAGAGACAAGGGAGACGGCGTGAGGGACGAGCATTTTTTCGACATGAACGGCTTTGACGTCTGGGGCTACAACCACGAAGGGCACTATGACTCTCGTATGGACCGAGCGCCGTTCCAACGCTCTCCATTCGCCACTTGCGAGGCATGCAATAACTTGCAGTGCGAAGTTAGCGCCGCATGGAGGTTGTCATGACCACCTTCGAAGCGAAGTATCACGGCCGGTGTGCTGCTTGCGAAGAGCGCATCATCCCGGGCGAGCATGTCCGGTACAGCGAGGATGACGAGATTGTCCACAACCGGTGCGAAGAGGTCACCGACTCAGAACGGCCCGTTACGGTTTGCTCTTCCTGCTGGCTCACTCAGCCGTGCGATTGCGACGACCAGTGACCACCCCGCCGACCCTGCCGCCGCCCTCACCCAGGCGTTGGGTGGTGACGAGAAGTGAGTGATCTGACTGTCGCGGACCTGACTGACGAGCATGTGGGCTGGTACATGAAAATCGAAGTCACTCCTAACCCTGATGACATCTTCCCCATGTTCCACCGCTGCATTGATCTAGGCGGGATAAGGCGCTGGGAGTACCAAGGCAAGCCACGCGTCGGCCTGCTGGACCTCAGCACGAAAGCTCCGGGTATCGCCGGGACTGAACACCACGGCTTCGAGCAAACCGCGAAAGTCGAACTCATCCGGCAGCTTCGCAAGCCACGCAAATCACGGCGCAAGGCGTTGGGTGGTGACACGGCATGAGCGAAAAGGCGCCGCTGCACTACCGCTACACCATCGACGTGGACGAACGCGGATACGCCCAACTCATGCAGCTGGTCATGAAGTACGGCACCGGAACAGGCGAAGGTGGTTCAACCTCCATCGACCTGCGCATGGCCATGGCTGACGCGCAAGTCCGGACAGCAAACTACGAAGGAGGAGCTGCATGACCCGGGAGGAGGCGGCCGGCGAAGCGGTCTATGACAAAGCGTTCCACCACGGGCTGAGCGGGACGGAGAGCGAGTCCATCGCGGAAGCCGCCCTTGCTGCTGCTGATGCTCATGACGCTGCCAACGGTGTGCACCGGGTCAGCATGGACGACGCCACCGTGAAGAAGGCAATAGGCGAGGTTAGCCACCACATCACACCTGTCATCGGATGGATGGTGCATGCCGCCGCGAAGGGGAAAGGCCCAGATCAATACCACGACGCGCTAACCACACGGATTGAGGCTGCCGCCCGGGCTGTGTTGGCTGCCGCCGTCAAGGAGGGGCAATGAGCGGCCATCACGAATTGCCCGCAGAGTGGACGATCGGTGTCGCGAGGCAAGGGCCACCACCGCCGCCCCGCCATGACAAACCACTGCACCGGGCAGTCATCACCACCGAATCAACAAGCGAGTTCGTGGACCACTACGTCACCGCTGAGGAAGCCATCACCGACCGCATCAACCGGCTCAAGGAAAACAAGCAACGGTACGTGCGGGAAGGCATGACAATCCGCTTCGACGCACACAACGGCGACCACATCACAATCACCTACCAAGATGCCTGACCTGCTGCCGGGTATGGGTGCGGCGAACACATGGGCCCGGCCAACGAACCGATACTCCGGATGCGACTGCCCGCCATGGCGCTACTCACCAAGAAACCCCCGTCCGACCAGCCCCGACTGCCCACAGCACGGAGACGAACCATGTGCATCCTCCAAGACCACATAGACCGCGACCAGCGCATACAACGATCCCGACACCGCGAACCCATATATGCCACGCTCGCCCACCAGTACGGCATCCCATACGAACCACCAACAGGCCCCGAACAGGGGCCTTTTCCATGCCCGGAAACCCAAGGAGAACAATGACCCTGCACACCTACCCCGAGTTGGAACAAGGCTCGGACGAATGGCTCCAAGCGCGATGTGGAATCCTGACAGCGTCTGTCATCGGCAGCCTTGTTTCGTCCCGCCAGCCCACCGCGCTCGAAACTGACTGCCCCGAATGCGGCGCCGAGGCCAACGGGCCATGCCTTGGGAAACGCTCACCCGAACCGATCAAGACACTCCACCCAGCCCGGGTAGCAGCAGCCCGCGAACTGGACAGGGTCATCACCGCGGACACCACCAGCGAAACAGCGCTCGGCCTCATCATGACTCTTGCGGCCGAACGCATCACCGGCTTCGTTGAACCAACAATCCAATCCCGGGCCATGGAACGCGGGCAACTCGATGAGCCGTACGCTCGTGACGCTTACTCCACCCACCACGCCCGCGTCAATGAGCTTGGCTTCATGGTCCGCGACTTCGGCGGCTTCAAGATCGGCTACTCACCGGATGGCTTGGTTGCCACGGACGGCCTCATCGAAATCAAGTCCCGTACCCAGAAGATCCAACTCAAGACCGTCCTAGCCGACGAAGTGCCCGGCGAGAACATAGCCCAACTCCAAACCGGGCTGCTCATCTCCGGCCGCCCCTGGATCGACTACGCCAGCTACTGCGGGGGCATGAAGCTCTGGACCAAACGCGTCTACCCAGACCCCGCATGGCACGCAGCCATCATCGACGCCGCCAACCAGGCAGAAACCATCATCGCCAACATGGTCAGCGACTACCTCGAAGCCACCGTTGGCATGCCCGACACAGAACGCATCGACCACTTTCCAGAATTGGAGTTCACCTACTAATGGACATTTCAAAAGCACTCGTGGCCAAATCTGACCAACTGAATGCTTCAGATCTCAGTGGAAACCCAATCGTAGCAACCATCGAAGCGGTTGATGGCGATGAGACGAAGCCGGTAGTTCACCTCGTGGGGCTGAGAGGCCGCCCATGGAAGCCATCGAAAGGGATGCTCAGGGTACTCGCCCACGCATGGGGCACGCAGACTGACGTTTGGCTCGGCCGTTCGGTGAAGCTCGTCAACAACCCCGAAGTCATCTACGCCGGCGAAAAAGTGGGCGGAGTCGAAGTCATCGCCATGTCCAACATCGCCGCTGACTTCACCATCCCCGTCCGCATCAGCCAGAAGAAGGTCAAGCAGCACACCGTGACTGTCTTGGCCGAACCTGCCACCGAACCGTGGCGGGCCCAATGGCAAGCGATCACCAATGCACTCACAGAAGCTGGGTACGAAGGCGACGGACCCGCGATGCTCGCCACTGCCGGGCAAGTAATCGGCGCCACATGGGAACACCCCAACAAAATCAGCCCCGAAGACGCGCAAAAAGTTCTCGCCGCCGTCCGAGAAGACAACCACCAGGAGCCCACCGAATGAACAGCGTCGAACGGTACGGCGTCGTAACCGCCAGCGTCACAGCATCACCCATCGAAGCAACAGGCCATGACGGAAACGATGGCACCCATCAACTCCGGATGCGCGGAGACAAACTCTTCATCCACATCACCCCCGAAAACGCCAAGCAATGGATCGAAACACTCACCCCCATCGCTAAGGAGGCCAAATAGATGGCTGACATCATCTTCACCGGCAACCTGGCCGCCGACGCAAGACCCGGGTACACCCCCGGAGGATCACCAGTGCTCAACTTCCGCGTCGGTGACTCAAAATCCAAGAAACTCGACGGAGGCGGATACAAAACCGTTGCGCAGAACTGGTTCAACGTCGAGCTTTGGGGATCAATCGCGGAATTCCTCGCGGACCAACTCTTGAAGGGCGTCAGGGTCAAGGTCTACGGCACCTTCTATATCCGCGAGTTTGTCGACAACAACGGCACGCCACGCACCAGCCTCGACGTCAAAGCATCCGCCGTCGAAGTCCTCACCAGCTACAAGGACCGGCAACAGCTCGCCAACCAGCAAGAACCAGCCCATACGTCACCCGGCGGATGGGGAAACGAACCACAAGCCAACCACGGCACCTGGAGCTAAGGAGCAACATGAAACTCGCAATCAAAATCACCACAGGGATCCTCGCGGTATCCGCATTGGCCCTTACCGCCTGCACATCTGACGCCAAAACCGCTTCGGACAACCTCTCCAAAGCTGCCGAACAATTCGAGGTCCAGCGCCGCATCGTGGGCGTCAACGGCATCACGGGAAAATACGAATTCTTCGTTGAAGGCCGCTGCTCGATCGAACCCCAAGACCGCAAGCTCATCGTCACCTGCCGCCAGGGACCCAACGACTACCGCAAGCACTACGTCGGACTCTCCGACAACACCTTCTACGTCGCCACACAGCTCGAACCCATCGACGTCAGCGTCTACCACACGAGGGTCATCCTCAAGCCAGAGGGTCTGATCCCTGAGTTCGACCTCCAAGGCGGCAAGCAGTAACTTCCGCTCGACCACCCAAGCCGCCAGTGAGCGGCTTTTTTCATGCCCGCGGCGCCTGGACACTACCGGCCGGGCGCCGCTCCCGAAAGGACTCCGTTGAACCACGCGCAAGAACTCCAAGCCATCGAAGGCGTCGCCGTCGTTGTCTACACCAAGCCAAGCTGCGTCCAGTGCACCCAAACATTCCGGATGCTCGACCGCGACGACATCTTCTACACCAAGGTTGACATCACCGAAGACCCCACCGCCCGCGACTTCATAACCCGTGACACTGCCGACGGCGGACTCGGTTACCTGCAAGCGCCAGTCGTCTACGTCTCCGCCATCGAAGGCGATGAGCACTGGTCGGGCTTCCGCCCCGACCTCATCGAGCAGCACATCACCAAGCGAGCCGATGCCGCATGAGTGCTGAACTGATCGAACAGATTCCCGTTTTCGTCCGTGACCACAAGCTGGCGACCATCCCGGACCCGGAAGACCCTAAGGAAGACTCCTACGACGGTGAGCATGTCCCAGCAGAGGACATTTCAAAGGCGCACATCGTCCTGAGCCTGGACGACAGCGGAATGCACCGACCAGTTCTGGACATCGACCTGCCGGCCGCTTTGATCCCATCTTCGACTCCCGGCCACTTTCACTTGTACATCGACAAGCAGTTGACGACCTCAGCGTACGTGAGACTGCTCGACGCGTTGGCTGAGGCGGGAATCATCGAACAGGGATACGCAAGCGTCTCCGAGGTTCGCGGCTACACATCCGTTCGGCTGCCATGGGTCACCAAGAACGCGAAGGCGGCCGCCGATGGCGAAGCTGCTGGATGACCCCTGCTGTTTCCTCTGTCGGGGAGCTCACGGAATATGCCGATCACAGGGCAAATGCGAGCACCACGTAGACGCCCGCCGCCGCCAAGACGCTAACGACCGCGCAATGACCACCCACCGCGACCCAACAGGCAACAAAGCCGTCAGCAACGTCATGCGCGCCCAACGACAACGCGCAACCGCACCAAAACGCCCATTCAACTACCCCAAGGAAGAACGATGACCAACCAACGACTCATCGACGCCACCAACGAAGCCTTCCCCAACTACACCAAAAACCGCCGCAACGCCCCACGCCCAGGCACCGGACGCCACAAAGTCATAGACCGCGAAGAAGTCCGCACCCGAACACTCAACGGACAAAGCCTCGAACAAATCGCCCACGACCTCGGCTACAGCGTACGAGGCATCTCCAACGTACGCGCCGAACTGGGCATCACACACCCCCGCATGCTCACCCCCGAAAAACTCGCCGCCATCGCAACTGCACTCCAAGACGGGTGGTCACACGCCGAAATCAGCCGCACCCACAACACCACACACGAAACCATCGAACGCCACTTCCCCGGCAGCGCATGGACACCAGAACAACGCGCCGAACACATGAGCACCCTACGCCTAGCCCGCACAGACCACTGGGGCGCACTAAGGAGAACAGCATGAAACCCAGAATCCTGGACCTCTATTGCGGCGCAGGGGGGGCAGGCAATGGATACATCGAGGCAGGGTTCGAGGTGGACGGCGTGGACATTGAACCGCAACCGGACTACCCAGGAAACTTCATCCAAGGCGACGCGTTGGCATACCTCGCAGCGCACGGCCACGAATACGACGCCGTCCACGCATCCCCACCATGCCAAGCATCCTGCACGCTCACCAAGGGCACAAACCAGGGCAACTCATACCTGAACCTCATCCCCGCCACCCGAGCGCTCCTAGCCCTACTCGACAAACCAACCATCATCGAGAACGTCCAAGGATCAGACCTCCGCCGAGACCTCACTCTCTGCGGCGAAATGTTCGGCCTCAAAGTCATCCGTCACCGCTACTTCGAACTAAGCGGCTGGGCTGCCATCCCCACACCACACAAGAAACACCGCGGCCGCGTGGCAGGCTACCGTCACGGCGAATGGTTCGAGGGCCCCTACTTCGCGGTCTATGGGGAAGGCGGAGGAAAGGGCACAGTCGCCCAATGGCAAGACGCTATGGACATCCACTGGACCTCGAACCGCAAGTCCATCGCCGAAGCAATCCCACCCGCCTACACCAGGTTCATCGGCGGACAACTCATGCAGCTCATAGAAACCCAGCAGGAACTGAGGGAACTCGCATCATGAGCCCACCCAAAAGAAAGGAGTAGCCGTGGCGAAGGACACCCGCCCGTACTTCACGCTCACGAATGAGTATCCGCGGCACCGCAAGATCCGCACTCTGTCTGATAAAGCGTTCCGGTTGCATGTCGAGCTCATCGCGGACTGCAACGAAGCGACCAGTGACGGGAAGTTCAGCAAGCACGAACTGAACATGCGCGGCATCAAACCGGGCAAGGAACTCATCGCTGCTGGGCTGGTCGAAGAGATCGAGGGCGGGTACCAACTTCACGACTATCTGAGTCACCAGCCCTCGAAAGTGGAGATCGCGCAACGCAGGCAAGACAAGAGGGAACGCGGCACCAGGGGCGGCAAAGAGTCATCCCATAAGCGCTGGCATGTTGACCGTGGAGTGTTCAAAGAGGACTGCGAACTGTGTGTCAGCGTCCCCGATGACGCATAAGCGGGATAAGCGGAACTGTAAGCGGCCGCTTATAAAACGCTATAGCAAACCGATAGCAAGTGTGTAACCAAAAATAAGCACCAACACCAACACCTATATAGCTACTCACCTAAGCGCCTATCTCACCTTTTGTTTGTGGCTGGCTCTTAGAGAGATGGGTGAAAGTTCTCAATCAATCGTCCAGTAAGTTACGCGAGCCGCCGGGACATTTGATTGAAGGAAGGAAGCAGCCCTTGATCACCGAGAGCCAAGCAAAAGCGCTGGCCAACCTACTACACCAGCTCAGACCGAAATGGTCTGTCCCGGCCATGCTCAAACTCCTGGCCAACCACCAAAACCACCCCGCCCCATTCCAGGACATCACGGCGGCTGCAGTCAGCGCAGCCCGTGACCCAAAAGTGGAGACGCCCGGGGCTTTCCTCATCGACCAACGCTTCTGGCCAGCAGAAACCCGGCAGCTTATGCCCAAGCCGCCACCCTGCCCGGACCATGTTGGCGAGCCGTCCCATGCCTGCCGATGCTGCAAGGCCGACTTCCTGGCCGGCATCAGACCAGAGGACATGATCGGCCGCCATTACGACCCACCCACAGAAGACCACGAAGCCCCGGCAAACGCTGGGGCTTAGCCATACCCAAGGAGAACGCAATGACCGAAGAAGCAGCGCGCCGAACGAAGCGCCGCTACGCGCACGAGCTCTACCCGCACGGAGGCGAATGGGAAGTCCGACCCTTAGAAGTCGAACTACCCTACCTCTACGCCCGTGCCATCGGGTTCAACGTCGATGGCACCAGTTGGTTCGAGACCATGACCGAAGCAACTCACGAACGCACAATGCGGATGCTGAACGCTGGCCAGATAGCGCTCATGGCTGACGCTATGCACCAAGGTCTCACTGGCCAGGAAGCTTGGGAGTGGGCCGAAAAGCGCATGGATGAATCTGGCGAATGGGTCTATCAGCGAGCCGTTCACTATGGCGTGGACCCTTCACTGATCAAGCCGTACCCGCACGGCCCTGAGCCAGAACATCATGACCACAGCGAGCCGGAAGACGCACGCGGCTGGCGCACTGTGACTCGCGTCCAAGGAAAAGAAAGCGAATGCCCGGACTGTACCGAACCAGTAGAGGCTGCCAAATGAAGCGGGACACGAGATCCGCGTACCGTGCCCGGGCAGCCAGCACCGAACGCAGCATCGATGACGCACTGGCCGAGACCAAAGCAGCCAAGGAAGCCGAACAATCAAAGCTAGCCGCCGAGTACGCCAAACGCACCAAGCCCGTCCCGTTCACCCGCGAGGACCTACAAGCAGCCCGCGCCATCCGCACCCACTACGGCTGGCACAGAGTCATCCGCGTCAACAAAACCACCGTCACCGTCAACGGCGACTTCGGAGACTACCGCGTCCCCGAAAAGAACATCCTGGAGGTCCGCAAATGAAATTCAAGCTCGGCGACCCTGTCCGCGTGATCAACCGACTCGACATCCACTGGGACACTGTGGGCCGCGTGACCACCATCGACAAGTCAACGGACGGACCCAACGATCTCATATTCCGGGTGAGTGGACTCAACAGCACCACGCCGCTCTGGTACGGGCCCAACGAACTCATCCTCGCCGAACAGGAGCAATCATGACCGACAAGCCACGTATCACTTCCACCGCCGCCCTCAGCTTCCAACGAGGCGTAGCACTGGCCGAGCTCAAGGAGTTCGTCCACAGCGTTCCCGAATCGGCAGACATCTCCGTCACCACCCAACGCGGTGACCCCAATGACCCACGCGAGGCAGGCTTCCAGTCCACCACGATCACCGCCACTTGGAGTCGTCCATGACCGGCAAACGGCACATCGTCATAGACATCCCAGCACCCGCCGACTGGATCAACTCCAACCAGCGCCTCCACCGCATGCAAACCGCCAAACTCACCAAAGCATGGCGACAAGCAGCAACCAAAGCCGCTGAGGGTATCGGGCCACTCACAACACCCATCCACATCTACGCCCACATCTGGAAACCCCGCAGCAACCGCTACGACCCAGGGAATCTTTATCCCACGGCGAAGGCATGTGTTGACGGCCTAGTAGACGCCGGCCTACTCACAGACGACGACCACACCCGCCTCATCGGCCCAGACATGCGACACGGCGGCAAAGGCAACCCCCAACTCATCCTCATCATCGAAACACCCAAGGAGGCAACGTGAACCGCGTCTACCGGATCGCAGTCACCAGCTACCCGACCCCAGATGGCTTGCCCTTCGACCGTCAGCCCACACGTGACTACTGGGCCGCGGTTGAGAACTTCAGCAATCCCAGCGCCGAGCCAGAACCAGTCCCGGAATGGCTGAAGGATCTAGATCTCACCGAGCGCGTCTACGGCGAAGATGACGACTACCGGGCCTACCCGCAGCCCGGGGTGACAATCATGGACGGATCCGAACCACTCCTGACAGTTCCCACGCTCCGCAGGGTCCACTTCTTCAGCAAGCAGGCCGCTGAGAGGCGGCTGAAGTACCTGACCGACTGGGGAGCTCTTGGTCACGTAGAGATGTCGGAACCGATCACTTGGAGCGAATAGTGACCGCCCCGCATATCGAGGACACGACCGAGGGCAACGTCAGATGGTTCCACGACCATGGACCCACCCCAGTCCGCCCCTACGTGGGTGACTGCCAACACTGGGGCCAATCAGTCATCGCATGGGGCTGGGACCACAAACACTACGAACTCGTCACATGCGACATCGACCACAACGGCACACCAGGCTGCCACTCCCGCGCATGGTCCAACCCACAAGGCCAAACCACCACCACATGGATGCAACCCACCGAAAGGAGCCAAGAGTGAGCCACGAGTGCACCGCAGAAGGCTGCAGCCGAAAGCGCAAGGCAAGAGGTCTATGTGACACGCACTACCGGCGTGTTCTCAATGGGTACAGCCCGCGCATACCGCAACCGCCTGCCGAAGAGCGGTTCTGGGCCAAGGTTGATAAATCTGGGGACTGCTGGCTATGGACCGGAGCCAAGGTAGCCACAGGCCACGGAAATATGAAAGTCAACGGCAAACCAGTTGGCGTCCACAGGTTCTCCTACGAACTGGCATACGGGCCGATCCCACAAGAAATGGTCATAGACCACATCTGCAGAAGGGGTCAGTGCGTAAACCCTGAACACCTCCGCGCTGTCACGCAGAAACAGAACATGGAGAACCGTGGCGGCGCCCACGCAAACAGCAAGACAGGCATCAGAGGCGTCATGCCCGCCAGAAACGGGAAATGGCGTGTTGAGGTACGGCACAACTCGCGCCGGTACCACGTAGGAACCTTCGACACCCTAGCGGAAGCCGAAGGAGCGGCCATAGCTAAGCGCAACGAGCTGTTCACCTGCAACGACGCCGACCGGAAGGAGGCAATTGAATGACCGGATCCTGCACCGCCGAGGACTGCCGCCGCCTCACAACTCTTTACCTCTGCACAGAGCACATCGTTGAACTCGACGGGTACTTGGAGGACGTCACAGCACTCATCGAGCTTCTTGACGGCCCGATCACAATGACCTCAGTCACCAAAGGGCCAGGGCAAGGGAATGGCTCCGGCCACCCCGGATCCAAACCACCAGTCAACCTCGACGCACTCCTGCTTCGAGCCTGGCTGGCAACACTCCCGGGCCGGGCACACGCCGAAGCAATGGACAACCCCGAAGCAGGCCGCACACTCTATATGGCCCGCATGTGGGTAACCCGAGCGCGACAGTTGGTTTGGGGTAACGAAGCTGAAGTCATCGACCACGAAGCCATCAGGCAACGAATCGAAGAAGCCGACGTGGACCCCGTTCCACCGCGACAAGCAATGGACTACATCCGGGAAAAAACAAAGATCATCATCAAGGTTGACGACTTCAAAAACTGGGTCAAACTTGGTCATCTCAGGTACGTGCTTGACCACGTCCCAACCTTTGACAAAGCCCAGAAGATCTACTTCCCGCTTGAAGTCTTCCGTGTTGCACAGAGAATGCGTGATCGACGCGTAAAACTCTGATAGGGTAAATCCCGGGTCACAAGTGTACCCTCAGCCACTCTCATAACAGGGTGGCTTTTTTGTGCCCTGTTTGCCCTCTTCCCCCAGGAGGTCAGCATCTCCCACGCAGGGTCAAGCGCACCGCCGCTCGTCGTGACGACGCCGGCACAAAGGAATGTACCCCAACGGTGGGAAGCTGTCTTGAAAACAGTGGCCGGTAAAACGGCAGCAGGTTCGACTCCTGTGCATTCCGCGACGAAAGCATGGCGGCAGATAGGCCATATGGGCGCTATCGAAGCAGTGGACACGCTGCCACACAGGCCATGCGAGTAGGGACCCCACGACCTCTGTTCCGCGAACCGGATCAAGACGCGGGGCTTGGAAGATAAGCGAATGGTGAGCAGCCTCTTTGCTAAAGAGGTACGGCTGAAAGGCCCCGCAGGTTCGATCCCTGCATCTTCCGCTGATCGAAACGCACGCCGACCAACAATAGAAAACGCGGCCTCGCAAAGTAGATCACCACACCCCAGAGCTGACGGATGGGTAAGACCGCAGCAACGCCGGGTGGTGGTTAGGTGCACCTGCCACCATCTGGCACCAACGCGAGGAGGCCAGGCATTTGAGTCAGCATCACAAGACCACCCGCAACATGCAGGTCCAGAAGAACAAGTTCAAGGGTGAATGCAAAGACGCTGACGCCCGCTGCTGGCTCTGCAAACAAGCCATCAACTACGAACCGGTTGACGACAACGACCCGTCCCGCTTCGAACTGGACCACTACTACCCAGTGTCCACACACCCAGAGCACGCAGAAGACCCAGCGAACTTCAGAGCATCACACGCTGAATGCAACCGCAGGCGAGGCAACAAAGCCCCAGCACCCGGACTAGGCACTCTCAGCAGAGAGTGGCTGTAACTAGGGGGTAGGGGCGTTCAACTCTTGGGAGACCCCAGAAGCGGTGCCCTCCCCGCCTGCAGTCTTCCTCTCTCCCCAAGTCCCCGCAGGGGGTCGCGCACACGCGCACGTGATAGATCGGAGACGGGAAATTGTCAATTGGGCCTGATACCTCTATCTATGAGGCGACTGTTGAGGCTTTGGCTGCTGCAACTCATCTGACAACGACTGATAAGGGTGCCATCGCTGCCCTGAAGTACCTGGCTCGGAAGATTGACACTGAGGATGATCTGCGGGACATGGTTTTGGAGCGTGCTGGCGAGGATAACGTGAAGCCGCCCCCGCTGGATAACGTGTCCATCCCTACCTACTTGAAGTATTGCGAGGCTCTTGGCTTGACGCCGGCCGCCCGCGGCGCGGCTGCATCCAAGGGTGCTGCCCCTGCGCCCGAACCGGAGGATGAGCTTGCAGAATTCAGCCGGAAAAAGAAGGGCCGCGCCGGGTGATCTGAAGGGCAAGGAAACTCCGCGTCTGTACACGAAGCCTCTCCGGAAGCTGACTCCGAAAACTTCCCTTGGCTTCGATGTCATTCGCTTTGCGAGTGTGATCCTCGGCCTTGAGTTGTTCCCGTGGCAGAAATGGCTCCTGATCCACGCTCTGGAGCTGAACAAGGACGGCACTTACCGCTTCCGGAAGCTCTGCATCCTCGTTGGCAGGCAGAACGGCAAGACGACACTCCTGACGGTGCTGTGCCTGTACTGGCTGTACGTCGATTCCGGAGCCTTCCCGGAGCGTTTGAAGCCCCGAGACTTCCTGATTTTGGGTACTGCTCAGGATCTTGACACCGCCCAGGAAGCCTGGGACCGCACGAACGCTTACTGCGATCCGGACCCTGAGAACGAAGCTGGCATCCCGACGCTGCAGTCCAAGACGTTACGGCCAGCTATTGGCAACGGCAAGACCTCCATCCGGCTGAAGTCGGGTGCGAAGTACCGCGTGAAGGCCGCGAACCGTAAGGGCGGCCGTGGCAAGTCCGCGGCCCGGGTGCTGATGGATGAGCTCCGTGAGCAGCAGAACTTCGACGCCTGGTCATCGGTTACGAAGACTATGAACGCCATTTTCAACTCGCAGTTGTGGGGCATTTCCAACGCCGGCGATTCAAAGTCTGTTGTGCTGCGCCACCTCCGCGACATTGCACTCAAATCGGTCAACGAGTGGGACAAGTACGTTGAGACGGGCATCCAATCCGTTGAGGATTACGCCAACACCAATGACCTGACCCTTGGCTTGTTTGAATGGTCTGCCCCTGATGGGTGCAAGAAGGACGATCCTGAGGCTATCGCCCAGGCGAACCCGTCCCTTGGCTACACCATCGAGTGGGAGACCATCCTTTCGGACCTCAAAACGGACCCTGAATTCGTGTTCCGGACAGAGGTCTTGTGTCAGTGGGTGACAGCGGCTGTGCATACGTACCTTGATCCGTTGGAGTGGGCTAATCAAGGCGACCTGGAGTCCGAAATAGCGGCAGGGTCGCCTATTTGCATTGGAATCGACACGGCGTCTGACCGTTCAATGTCCTATATCTCCGTTGCGGGGTATCGCGAGGACGGGAACAGGCACGTTGAGACGGTAGCGCAGCGCGCAGGCATGCTGTGGGTGCCTGCAGCGGCCAAGAAGGTTGCTGACAGGGCTGGAACGAAGCTTGTGGCGCTACAGGCACGTGGCACGCCTGCCATTGAGTTCATTGAGTCCTTGGAAGAGCTCGGGTTGACCGTGTTTCAGGTCGGCGGCTCCGAACTTGGCTCGTCCGCGGGCCAGTTTAAGGACCATGTTGAGGCTGGGACTGTTTTCCACCGTTCTCAGCCTGTTTTGGACATGGCTGTCAGTGGTGGCCTGACTAAGACCCTCGGAAGCATGGAGGTCTGGGACCGTGTTGCTGCCGTCGTCGATATTGCCTCTCTCGTGTCCGCCAATTACGCGCTGTATGGGCTGGAAAACGGCCCTGAGCCTGAGGACACATCGTCCGCATACGAAGATCACGACCTTTTGGTCGTCTAACCGGAAGGAGCTTGCGTGCGCGAGCTGAAGCTGCTGACCGGGAAGACCGTCATTGTTGCTACCTCAGAGGCCACCGTGCGTGGTGTTGTTGAGTCAGCTACCCGGGCTTTCATCACTTTGACGGCAGCTGAGTCACTGGATGGCCCGAACCCTGTTGCTATTACGGGTTTCGTTCTGGTTCCGGTGCCGAAAGTCAGCTATGTGCAGGTGACTAACTGATGGCCGCCATTTTCGAGACCCTTGATGGCTTGGGTAACCATTTGGCGGGGTCCGGGGTTGAGGTTGTGGACCCTGGGATGCCGCTCACTGAGTGGACTGAGGTGCTGAGTTACGGGCCTGTCTGGGCCAATCAGCCGGCAGTGCGCAAAGTTGTGGGATTCATCGCCCGGCACCTTGCATCAACGCCCTTGCATGTCTATGAGATCAAGACCGAGCAGGACCGCGTCCGTGACAGGGATAGCAAGCTGGCGAAGCTCATGAAGCGGCCTACGCGCTCTCCTGGTGTCACGGCTTATCGATTCTGGGAGTCGATCCTGATCGATGGGCTGATCCATGACCGCTGGTGCGCGCAGATCGTTGAGCACGAAGACGGCTTTGAGCTGGTGCGGATCCCGGCGCGGCTTGTGAAGTTCAAGAGTGACTTCCTCGGACGCATTGAGAAGATCGTCATCACGTCATCGGACGGCACGACCGTCGATAAGGACCCGAAGGACTACCTCATTGACGTCGGATATGCCGAGCGTGGCGCGAACGGCACATCTCCGCTGAAAACCCTCCGGAACATCTTGGATGAATACACGGAGGCTGTGGCCTACCGTCGCTCCATCTGGGAGAACGGCGCCCGCGTGCCGATGGTCTTGCTTCGTGAGAAGCCGTGGTCCTCGGACACGGCTTTCGAGCGGTTCAAGCGATCCTGGGCTGGCTTCACCCGCGGCGGCGGTAAAGAGGGCGGCACTCCCATCCTTGAAGACGGCATGAAACCCCAAGAGCTCAACGCGTTCCGCCCCAGAGACACGCTGGACTTGGAAGGACGTCGGCTGACCGACATTGAGGTGTGTTCGTCCTACTACGTCGCGCCGGAGCTTGTGGGTGCTCGTGAGGGTACGTTCGCGAACATCAAGGCCTTCAAGCAGATGCTTTACGGCCCGAACCTTGGACCGTACTTCGATGCGTGGCAGCAGACGCTCAATCTGACGCTTGTTCCGCTGATTGAGCCCGGTAAGGACCTCTATATCGAGGCCAATATTGAGTCCAAGCTCCGCGGTTCCTTCGAGGAACAGGCAGATGTCATGTCCACCGCCATCGGGGCCCCGTGGATGACCCGCAATGAGGGCCGCGCCAAGCAGAACATGGCGGCTATTGAGGGCGGAGATGAGCTGATCACCCCGCTGAACGTCCTGATTGGCGGCCAGGCTTCCCCGCAGGATGGCAAGGCGGCCGAACAAGTCCTCGTGAAGTTCGCTGACCGGCAAAACCAAGTCGTCGCCTCGCAGAAGGCGGCCGGCGTCCTCGATTGGTGGGACCGCGCCCGATGGGACCGCGAACTCACTGAGGACCTTGTGAAATCAGGACTTGAACCTACCCCCGCGGGCATCATCGCCCGCAGATTCAACGACTCAGCAGAGACGCGACACCTGAAGGAGGCAAAGCGTGAAGACCAAGACAGTTGACGTCGAGATCAAAGCCCTTGACGACAAGCAGGAAGGGTACTTCGAGGCCTACGCCTCCATCTTCGGCAACGTGGACAGCTACGGCGACATGGTTGTGAAGGGCGCCTTCGAAGAGTCCCTGGCGGAGTACGCTGCAGCCGGCGCGCCGATCCCTGTGTACTGGCGCCACCGCATGGATGACCCCTTCATGAACCTTGGCGCTGCCGAGGCGAAGGAAGACGACCGGGGCTTGTGGTCCGGCTGCCAGTTGGATCTTGAAACGGCCGCCGGCAAGCAGACGCACAAGCTCCTGAAAGAGAAGCGCGTCCGGCAAATGAGCTTCGCCTATGACGTCATCGAAGGCGCCTGGGTGGACCGCAAAGCGGAGGACGGCGGCTCTTACTACGAACTGCGGAAACTCCGCATCCATGAGATCTCCATCGTGCCCGTTGGCGCGAATCAGGAGACCGAAATCCTCGCGGTCAAGGCGGCAGTTGAGTCCGTCGTGGCTGGCGTGAAAGCAGGCCGGGGTCTCTCGGCTGATGACGAGCAGGAAGCCCGCGCAGCCTACGCAGCGTTGGGTGATGTGCTCAAAACCGATCAGGAGAAGGCAGACGGAACGTCCGACGCCAAGACCGAGGAGCCTTCACCGGCCAAGGTCGAGGAGCCGACGATGCACCAGCACGCCAAGGCACTGGCGGTCAACCAGTTAGTTCAAAGCCTCTAACCAGGCAAGAAAGGATTCATCGTGAATCTGAAAGAACAGCTGCTCGCCCTCCAGAAGGCGATGCAGGCAACCATCGACGGCGCAAAGGCCGCCAGCCGTGACCTCACCACTGAGGAAGCATCGGACGTCGAAGCGAAGGGCGCCGAGGCGCTTGAGCTGAAGAACCGCATCGAGTCCATCGCGAAGTCCGAAAAGGCTCTGCAGGACATCGTGGAGTTCGGCAAGTCCGACAGCACTGCCGAGAAGGGCGCCGATGACCTCTCCGAGGTCCCGCTGGGCGAACGCTTCATGAAGTCCGCCCCATACCAGCAGTTCCGCAAGGAAAACCCGTCTGGCGCCGGCCAGGGCACCCCGATCAACATCGGCAGCGTCCGCATCGGTTCCATGAAGGACTTCTTCTCGAACCGCAAGGCGCTCACCTCCCCCCAGGCCCGCATCCAGAACATCCGCGTGCCCATGGTGGACCAGGTGGACCGCCCCGAGCTCACGCTGCTGGACGTCATCAGCCGCGGCGAGACCGCCGGCAACTTCGAGTACGTTCAGGTCACTGCGGTCACCCGGAACGCCAAGATCGTCCCCGAAGCCACATCTGGCACCGACGCTGCGGCCCTGAAGCCCGTCTCGGAGCTCACCACCGAGCTGGCAGACGCGAAGGTCTACACCTACGCTGACGGCTACGACGTCACCAACCAGCTGCTGGCCGACGCCCCCGCATTCGGCACCTACATGAACAGCGAACTGAAATACTCGCTGGACTCCGTTATTGAGGACAAGCTCCTCAACGGCTCTGGTGTTTCCGGAGAGCCCAAGGGCATCCTGAACACCACCGGCATCCAGGACCTGGAGTTCACCGGCGCCGGGGCTATCGACCTCGTGAAGGCCGTCCGCCGGTCCATCACCAAGGTCACCCGCCTCAACGGCGGCCGCGTCGATGCGATCCTCCTGAACCCCGAGGACGAGGAAGAGATTGACCTGATGCAGGACGCCGATGGCCGGTTCTTCGGTCAGGGCCCGTTCAGCATCGGCCCGGGCACCCTCTGGGGCCGCCCGCGCATCCTTTCCGAGCGCATCGAACCCGGCACCTTCCTCCTGGGCGACTTCAAGCAGGTCGCTCTGCTGGACCGTGAAGGCCTGTCCATCATGGCCTTCAACCAGCACAAGGACTACGCCCAGCGGAACATGACCTACGTACGCGCTGAACTGCGCGCCGCCCAGGTCATCTGGAAGCCGTCCCGCCTGGTGTTCGGTCACCGCGGCACCGTGCAGGGAGGCTAAGCCATGGCTGAGGTGAAGATCATCGTTATCGACGGGATCCGCTACCGCGAGGACGACGCAAAACGCCGCGGACTCCTCAAGGAAAAGGCAGCTGCAAAGCCGGAAACGGACGCCGCTGCCGCAGAGAAGGCCAAAGCAGATGCCGATGCCAAGGCGGCTGAAGATGCAAAAGCCCAGGCTGATGCAGCATCTGCCGCAGCTGCGAAGAAGGAAGCTGACGATGCCGCCAAGGCAGCTGAAGCTGAGAAGGCGAAGCAGCCGGCCAACAAGGCGGCCGCTCCGCCCGCCAAGTAGCGCCTCTGAAAGGAAGGGAGCCGCATGTCCATCCCCGCAATCGTGGAGCTGAATAACGGCTCCCTTCCCAAGGACCCGCAATTCTGGCTGGACGCAGCAACCGCTGAAGTGCGCCGGTACTGCGAATGGCACATCACGCCTGTCATCACGCAGGAACTCATCCTGGACGGTCCCGGAGGTAAGCACCTCCTCATCCCGTCCGGCAAGGTAGTCACTCTCACCTTGTGCACCAATGACGGGGTGGATGTCCTTGCTGACGTCGATGACTCAGAAAAGGGCATCCTCACACTCCGCAGCGGACGCTGGAGCACACGCAACAAGGGCATCCGCATCACGATTGAACACGGCTTCGAGTCGGCCCCCGATGTCGCCGGCGTCATCGCCACAGTGGCAGAGAGGGCAGTGTCATCTCCTGGCAATGTGATCCGCCAGAATGCAGGGCCGATGGGCGTTACTTACGGAACCGTAGGCGGCGCGCCGATCAGTCTGCCTCTACTGCAGTCCGAAAAGGACACCTTGGCGCCGTACAAGCTTGAATGGGGGGCATGACGTGGGAATTGTGAGCAGCTTCCCAACGTTTTGGCTGACGGGCGTTACTGTACTCCGCGGTGGCGGCCGTGATGCTAAGGGCAATCCTTTGCCAGTAAGTGAGATCCCTGTTGGGGGCTGCATCATTGCGGCGCGTGCGACGTCGGAACCGACTGACCGCGCTGACCTTATCTCAAGTACCGCTGTCCTGTACCGGGACCCCGACCCTAGCTTTAGCTTCCTCCCTAAGGATCGAGTGCGTGTCCCTGTTGGTGCGCTGATGGCTGGTGAGTGGTCTGTTGATGGTTTGCCGGGTGAGTGGCCTCTTGGTGTTGAGGTTGGGTTGGTGAGGTCCTGATGGCGCTCCGGAAGATGCGTGGTTCTAAGAGCTATTCGGCTGATGATTCGGGTTTGAGTGAACTTGGTTCCAATTCGAAGGTTGCGGCCGCCGCGTTGGATGCTGCTAAGCGGCTTGCTGGTAATGCTGAGGCTGTTGGCCGCGGCAAGTATGAGGCGGCGCCGGCGACTGTCACTGTGGGTTGGAAGAACGAGAAGCGTGCTGGCGCTGTGGTTCGGGAGACTGACCCGGATTACAGGGATGCTCGTGATTCGATTCTGCTCCGTGTGATGGCGTCCATGAAGGCGGTGGGCCGGTGATTGATGGTCTTGTTTTCCCGGATGTTCGTGAGTGCTTGACGGATCTTGTTGATGGTACTGAGCATTTGGACGAAACAGTCCGGATGGTGTGGCATTTGCCGGCCGATAAGTATGGCGCCCTTGAGGGCCCTTTCCCGCTGGTGTTGGTGTTCACGAATGGTGGCACGGAAGGGTTCATTGATCGCGTGGACCGGGTGACGCTGGAATGCTACGCGCCAGGCACGCAAGCGGTGAACACTTTGGAGTCCGTCAAGGCTTTCATCTGCGGCACTGACATCGAGACCCCTCACGGCTACCTAGACAGCATCAAATCTGATCAGGTCGCCGAGGACATCCCCTATGCCTCGGACACGCTGAACAAGGCGACAGCGACTTTCACGGTCACGTCCCGCCCTCTATAGCCCCTACTGGGGACACACAATTCACATTGCCCTTGAAAGGGGTTCATTGCCATGCCAACTTTTGACACACTCCGCCAGGAATCTGATGACCGGACACTGATCCGAAAGATTCAGAAGGCCATTATCATGCTCCGCGTTTCCACGGAGGCGCTGCCCACTACACTGTTCGCCGCTGGTGGCGGCCTCGTTGATTTCAAGGCCGAGGGGTGGCTCCCTGTTGGGATGATCACGCCTGATGGCATCGAGTTCGGGCGTGACATTTCCGAAGAGGACGTCCAAGCGTTCGGCTATAGCAGCGCTCAGCGGACGGACGTGACCGAGGTTGCCCGCTCGCTGACATTCACGGGCCTCGAACATGGCCGCCGGCACATGTTGGAGCTCTCCTTGGGCACTGACTTGGAAGCTGTCACCCAGAACCAGACGACCGGAGAGGTTGTCTTCGATGAACCGGAGATGCCGGTCAACCAGGAGTACCAGGCCCTCGTGCTTGGTGCTGATGGTCCGGCTGATAATCAGTGGCTCCTTGGCCGCGCTTACGGAGCTGTGAAGCTTTCTGGCACTGACAGCCAGAAGTGGGCGAGCTCTGACCCGCTGACCACGCCGATCACGATGAAGGTGCTCACGGATGCCGAGACCGGCGTTCCTCTGCGTCACTTCATGGGCGGCACCGGCGCGCTGAAGGCGAAGGCCACTTTGGGCTTCACCGCAGCCACTCCGTAACCCACAGACCGCGGGCCTCGCCACTTTTCCGGGTGGTAGTGGCGAGGCCCGCTTCAAACCTCTCTAACCACCCGCCCCATTCGCGAAAGGGATAGATCATGCCCCGATTCATTTCCAAGGACGGCCAGACCGCCGTTGAAACATCCGTTCCCCTTGAAGCTGCTGAGCTTCGTTCCCGTGGCTTCACAGAGCAGAAAGCCAAGACGGCTGCTGTGAAGGAATCTGACGCGGCCAAGCCCGCCCCCGCTCCCAGCAAGTAACCAAACCACCACCACCCGGAGGTAACACCATGGCTAATGACAAGCCCACCATTCACCTGTCCCTCTCGGCTCTTGAAGCTGAGGTTTCGAAACCGGAAGCGTTCGTGCTCGCACTCTCTGGCGGCAAGCGCATCACGTTCCCGGATCTCTTCGACATGCCCGCCGATGACGCGAGTGAGTTCTTCAAGGACCTTGAAGAGACCGGCCAAAACGACTTCAGCTTCCTTGAGAAGTGGTTGTCAGAGAAGGACTTCGAGGCGTACAAGGCTGAGAAGATCCCGCTGCGGGTTCATGCTGCCCTGATTCAGCGGGTCATGGACTACTACGAGCAGACGGTTGGGAAGCCGGGGGAAGGGCGCGCCTCTGCGAGCTCCTAACCCGCTACCGTCCGCAGATCCGCGCTGACCTCGCACACGAGTACCCAGGCGTTGATCTTGCGGAATGGTTTGCGGGCAAGCGGTGGGTGGCGTTGCTCGAGCTAATCGACATGCTGCCCGCCGCTAGCCGGCTCAATGAGGCGATAGCGAATGACCCAGAAGCCGCGAAAGCCATAGCGGCTGCCAGTCAAGGCAGGGAGAGCGAACCGTGGGCGCCGCGCACCGCTGAATGGGATCTCCACGCAACCATGCTCGGCGACATTGCCACGAAGCTGGACCGGCTTGGGGCGATCCTCATCAAGGTCAACGGCGGGAACCCGGGCGACGTGAAGCCGTTCCCGACCCCCAAGACAGAGATTCAAGCGGCCATGAAGGCTGCTGAGCGTGCATGGGCTGTGCAGTTCGCCGGCCAGTTTGGTTTCTCCGCGGAGGACCTGTGACAACTCAATAGGAGGCCCCGTGCCCGTCATCGGCGTAGCTGAAGTTCTGGTCAAGCCCACGTTCAAGGGGACCCAGGCAGAAGTTTCCAAGGTCATGGACGGGGTTGGGGTCTCCGCTGGGAGGTCGGCCGGCGCCAACATGGGCAGGGGCTTCTCCGAGGCTACGGCCAAGCTGAAGGCTGAAGTCAGCCAGCTCAATCAAGTTATCTCGAAGTCACAGGCGCAGATTACCGCGGCTCAGTCGAAAATTGTTGCTTCTACGGAGGCCGAGACTAAGGCGCTGGGTGCTGTCCGTGTAGCTGAGTTGCGGCTTCAGGAAGTTCGGGATTCTGGGAAGGCTAAGGCCTCGCAGATCGCGGCCGCTGAAGAGCGGCTGGATGAGGCGCGCCGGAAGGCTGCTAAGTCCACTGGTGACCGGCAGACGGCTGAGCGGAATCTGGCTAGGGCTACCGCTGATCTTGAGGCTGCCCAAGGCAAAGCATCAACCGCTTCTGGTGAGCTTGAGAAGAAGCTGAAGAACGTCGGTGATGCGTCTGACGTCACTGAGAAGAAGACCAGTCGGCTTGGCGATGCCATGGGCAAGGCGTTCAAGTGGGGCGCTGTTGCTGTTGGCACGGCCGCTGTGGCTGGTCTCGGGGTGGCGCTAACTAAGGGTTTCGGGCGGTTGCAGTCCATTGAGGACGCCAAGGCGAAGCTGACTGGTCTGGGGCACTCTGCTGAGACCGTGCAGGGCATCATGAATGACGCCATGGCCTCGGTGAAAGGTACAGCTTTCGGCTTGGATGAGGCCGCGTCTGTGGCCGCCGGCGCTGTTGCTGCCGGGGTGAAGCCTGGCAAGGACCTTGAGAAGACGCTGCGCCTGACCGGTGACGCTGCAACTATCGCCGGTGTTGGCATGGGTGAGATGGGCGCGATCTTCAACAAGGTCGCCTCATCGAACAAGATCCAAGGCGACGTCATTGCCCAGCTCAACGACGCTGGAATCCCCATTGTGCAGTTGCTTGGCAAGGAGCTCGGCACTACTGCTGAAGAAACCCTGAACCTTGCCTCTGAGGGCAAGATCAATTTTGAGACCTTCCAGAAGGCCATGGAGAGCGGACTTGGCGGGGCTGCGCTTAAGTCGGGCGAGACGCTGCGTGGTGCTTTCAAGAACACCATCGCTTCTCTGGGCCGCATCGGGGCAAGCCTGCTGTCTGGTGTTTACCCGAGGATCCGAGACTTTTTCGCCGGTGCCATCGAGTGGCTGAAGCCGCTTGAAGAGGGCGCCAAGGTTGCTGGTGCGGCAGTTGGTGAGTTCCTGGATAAGGCGCTCACGGGCGCGCAGGGGCTTTATGACCTGATCGTCAAGGGTGACTTCACCGGCAAGCTGACCGCCGCTTTCGGGTGGGAGGAAGATTCGCCTTTCGTGGATTTCCTTTTCAGGGTCCGCGAGGGTGCCATTGGTCTTTACGATCTGCTGGTCAAGGGCGATTACACGGGCATGCTCCGGCGGACGTTCGGGTGGGAAGAGGATTCCCGGTTTGTGGACTTCCTCTTCACCGTACGGGAGACCGTGTTGAAGATCCCAGACGCCTTGAAGAAGGTCATGGACGGTGGGGCGGACGTCGCGAAGTTCCTTTGGGACATGCGCGAGCCGATCACCATTATTACCGGGCTTCTGGTTGCCGCGCTTATCCCGCACTGGGTGACGCTCGGTATTGAGGCTGTGAAGTCCGCGGTACAGCAGAAGCTTGCGTGGTTCATGGCTCAGGGTGCGGCGGTCAAGTCCACGTATGTGCAGTTGTGGGGCCTTGGTGTGATTGTTGCCGGCTGGGTCTTGGCTGGTACTCAGGCCACGATTCAGGCTGTGAAGATCGCTGCCGGCTGGCTGATCGCGATGGGCCCTGTTGGCTGGATCATCGGCATTATTGCTGCTGTTGTGGCTGCCTTTGTTTGGGCATACAACAACGTGGGCTGGTTCAAGGACGGCGTTGATGCGGCGATGCGCTGGATCGGCGACGTTGTCGCGAATGTTTTCAACTGGGTTCAGGACGTCATCCGTGGCGTTGTGGATTGGTTCACTGGTACGGCGCTCCCTGCTTGGGATGCGGCTATTCAGGCCATTGGCGGGTTCTTCAACTGGCTGTGGACTGGTGTTATCAAGCCAGCGTTTGATGGTATCGCCGCGGTCATTGCCTGGGTTTTCAACTCGGTGATCAAGCCTGTCTTTGACGGTATCAGCGCAGCGGTGAACGTTGTGGGCGCCATTTTCAATTGGCTGTACCTGAACGTGCTGAAGCCTGTTTTTGACTCGGCTGCTGTGATCATCGGCGGGTTCTACCTGTTTTTCCGCGGCATTTTCCAGCTCGTCACTTTCGTCATCGCGAACATTGTCGTGCCGATGTTCCAGTTCTTCTGGGACCGCATGGTTGAGGCGTTTGTGGGGATCGGAAACACCATTTCGGGTTGGTGGAATGCGGCAGTAGCGATTTTCAACGCTGTCGTGACGTTCGTTCATGATGTGCTTGCCACCGCTTTTACGTGGCTCTACAACAACGTGATCAAGCCTGTTTTCGACTTGATTGGCACAGCGGCTACATGGCTGTGGAACAACGTGCTGAAGCCGACCTTCGATTCGTGGGTTTGGTTCTTCACGAAGGTCATCCCTGACGCGCTGAACTGGTTGTACTTGAACGCTATCAAGCCAGTCTTTGACGCTATCGGGTCCGCAGTCAATTGGGTGTGGCTGAACGTGTTGAAGCCTGTCTTTGACGTCTGGGTGAACATCTTCACGGTGATCATCCCTAACGCGTTGAACTGGCTCTACACGAACGCGATCAAGCCGGTCTTTGACAACATCGGCGCTGCGATTAAGTGGGTCTGGGACACGGTCATAAAACCGGTGTTCGACTTCCTCACCAAGGCAATAAACGAGGAAATCCCGAAGGCGTTCGAGACCGGTGTTGCCGCGATCAAGAAGGTCTGGGACACCATCCAGGACATCGCGAAGGCGCCAGTCAGGTTCGTGATCGATACGGTCATTAATGATGGCCTGATCGGTGCTTTCAATGGCATCGCGGGAACGCTTGACCCTTCGGGTAAGTCGATCCAAAAGCTGCCGCGTGTGGCTTTGCCTGCCGGGTTCGCTGATGGCGGTTACACAGGTGACGGTGGCAAGTACCAGCCGGCGGGCGTTGTGCACGCTGGTGAGTTCGTGTTCACCAAAGAGCAGACAGCTCGTGCTGGCGTGGGGAACCTGTACGCGATGGCTAAGGCTCTTGCTGGTTACGCGAAGGGCGGCCTTGTCCGTCCTATCGGTAACGCAACCATCTCGCAGCCGTTCCATGGCGGTCACAACGGTATTGACTTCGCGGCCCCTACTGGCTCGCCCATTGTGGCTGCCGGCCCAGGCCGCGTGTCGTCCGCTGGCTGGTCGTCGTATGGCGGCGGTAACGAGATCCACATTGATCACCCGAACGGGTTGCAGACCTGGTACGCGCACCTTTCATCGTTCGCGGTGAAGATGGGCCAGATGGTCACGGCCGGTTCCAAGATCGGTGAGGTTGGTTCGACCGGCAATTCCACGGGCCCGCACTTGCATTACATGGTGCTGAACGGTGGTTGGCCGAACTACACCAACCCTGCCGAGTATTTGGACGGCGGCGGTGAAGCTGGCAGCGGTGGGGGTTTCAATCCGCTGGCTGGGATCATCGACGGTCTTGTGTCCATGTTCAAGGGCGCGTTCCCCCAGGGTGGCATGTTCGCTGATGTGGCTATCGGTGTTGGCGGCAAGCTGCTGAACACTGTGTCGGACTTCCTCATGGGGAAGGGCGGCACGGATAACGGCATGGGTTCGACTGGGCTGCCGTACCTGCATGACAACGGCGGGATCTTGAATCCTGGGCTGTCGCAGATCATGAACGCGACCCGGAAGCCGGAATACATCCTGAATGACAAGCAGTGGGATACGGCGTACCGGGCGATGCAGCAGGCTCAGGGGCCGGGCGGGTTCAACAATTACGGCACGATCCATGTCCGTGATGAGCACGAGCTGGCCCGTGTTCTGCAAACGGAGCAGCGTGATGCGCTTGCCCTCTTCCCGGTTTAAGTAAGGAGTCTCATGGGTATCAGTTATGCGATTCCTTACCGGCCGCCGGCGCCTGCAGCTAGTCCTTGGACTCGCTTGCGGATGACATGGACGGCTAAGGGTGTGACGTGGCCGTTGACTAGCCCGGCATCGGGAATGTTCCTGATGCCGGGCGTCCGGGGCATGGGCACTGTCTCTACGGAGCGGCATTCGACGTCGTCACCGGCGGTTGCTGGGTCCAGGCATGAGGGGACATCGGTTCTTGACCGTGAGGTGTTCTGGCCGATCCATATCTTCTCTGATGGGCGCCTGGACGAAGAGTCCGGGTCTGTGACGTGGATGAAACGCGACCGCGCTTTCTGGGCGGGCATGGACCCCGATGACACGGGCGTTTGGGAGGTTTACCTTCCGGACAGCACCACTCGTCGTTTGAGGATTCGGTTCCGTGACGACGGGGACCACACCTTTACGTATGACCCAATGAAGTACGGGTGGCAGTCTTACGGACTCAAGTTCGTCGCCGAGCATCCGTACTGGGAGGGTGACCCCGTTGTCCAGTCGTGGGGGAACAAGGAGTACAAGCCGTTCTACGAGCCGAACGGGCCACACCTCTTCAATATAGGTTCTGGCGCGGACATTAAGGACGCGACCCTTGAAAACCGTGGAGATGTTGAATCGTACGCCCGCTGGTTCATTGACGGTGAAGCCACAACGGCCGCGGTGGGCGTGAACGGGCTGGTTGTCGAGGTTCCGTTCGATGTTCCGGCGTGGAAATGCCTGGTGATCGAGTCCGAGCCGGATCTTATCGGGGCGACCATGTATGACATCGTCCCGGGCGCGCCGAGCAAGCCGTCCGAGCGAGTAATTGGCGTTGACATGGTGAACCCGGTTGATCGTTCGGCAGATCTTGGTGAGGCAGACTTTGCGCCGATCCCGCCCGGGGCGAGCGTTCCCTTGTCCTTGTCTCTTGCTGGTACTGGCGCTGTGGAAGCACTGTTGCCCTCGCTCTATAGGAGGGCTTGGTGAATGCCTTCCGGATTGGCGTGTACGACAAGGACCGTCTGTTCCGATGCCAGATAGGCAACCCGTCCGCGTTGTCCGCGATTGTGCGGCACAACCTGATGGGGACGTTGAGCATGACTGTCCCGTTGTCGCATCCGAAGCTGGGCGAGCTCATGGCTGATGGCACCCGGTTGAAGGTGACGTTCAAGAATGAGCACCTTATCTCTGGGCCGATCACTGCTGAAGAGGGCGAGTCGAACGGCGTGGACGGGCGAGTGACGTTCACGGTTGAGGATGATTTCCGGGTTTTGCGGGACATCCTTGGCTGGCCGGTTCCTGGTTCGCCGCTGACTGGCCAGACTGCGGAGTATCGGACGTACACGGGGAACGCTGAGTCGATCATCAAGACGGCGGTCACTGAGAACGGCGTGAACCGTCTCGCTGTTCCGGGCCTGACGGTGGCGACAAATAGCAACCGTGGCGCCGTGGTGCCGGGTGGTGTGCCGCTGAGGATGCACCCGCTCATGGACCAGATGTTCCCGGCGCTTGAGGTGGCGGGGATTGGTGTGCAGGTTCGGCAGGTTGGTGGTGGGCCTAGTGTCCCCGGCAGCCTTGTGCTGGACGTGTATGAGCCGCAGTTGTTCCCTCGGAAGTTGTCGGTGAAGGGCCGCACGTTGAAGACGGCGAAGTGGACCCGCACCCGCCCCACATCATCCCGCGTTGTTGTGGCCGGGCAGGGCGAGGGCACGGCGCGGAAGTTCCGGCAACTCATCGACACCGCCCGTGAGGATCAGTACGGCATGATCGGCGAGACGTTCCGAGATGCCCGCGACGACAACACTGATTCGGTGTTGGATGCGCGTGGACGGGAAACCCTGGATGAGAACGGACCCAAGAACGGCCTGTCACTCGACCTCGCTGGCACTGGGATCTTCCAGTACGGCGGGACGAACGGTTTCCATGTGGGTGATCGCGTGCCGGTGGACATCGGTAACGGGCTGGTCATCACGGAAACAATTCGTGAGGTCAAGCTGACGTGGAAGTCCAAGGATTATGCCCTGATTGAACCCTCCATCGGAGAAATCACTAACCAGCCTGCGCGGATCATGGCGCAGCGACTTGCGGCCGTTTCTAAGCGGCAGCGGAACCAGGAGCGTCTCTGATGCCAGTGGAATTCACATCCCGCGGCTATGACACCACGCCGGCGAAACCGTACAACGAGGACGCGTGGGCGTTGGCTCACTCGACCGCATCGATTGGCGCGTCCCGGTATGGGGTGTCCGGTGCGAATGACTGGAAGGTTAGTATCGTCGCCGGCGCTACCCGAACGGTCTCTATCACTGCTGGCACGGGCTTCGGTTGCGGCGTCACTGATCAGACGTCGGTGAATGAGACTTTGCAGTTTCCTCCGTCTGCTTCTGGGACGCGTTGGGACACTGTTGCTGTTCGTCGTGACTGGACCCCTACGGCTGGTGAGTCGAAGTTCGTGATCATCCCCGGCGGATCCACGCGAGCCGTTTCCGGTGCCCGCCTGTCCGGCCCTGGCACCATTGAT
>Ga0163161_10000620_pt1 | contig 28471 bp, 27 predicted proteins | sample S45metaG_FD_129847 | JGI IMG/M metagenome (GOLD analysis project Ga0163161, IMG submission 129847) | Switchgrass rhizosphere microbial communities from Kellogg Biological Station, Michigan, USA - S4-5 metaG | ecosystem: Host-associated > Plants > Roots > Rhizosphere > Soil | place: USA... | reverse complement strand
GTTTCTCGGACTGTCTTTCTGTGATGTCAATCCTTTCATTTATTTTTTCAACTAATTTATCTTTTCCATAAATGAAAGAACCTCTGTTGGTTTCTACATCCACTAAACGGTCAGTCAAATAAATTGCAGATTTCGGACAAGCTTCTTCACACATTCCGCAGAAAATACATCTCAACATATTGATTTCATATACTGATGCATATTTTTCTTCTCTGTAAAGATCTTTTTCTTCTCTTGTTCTTTCTGAAGCAGTCATTGTAATCGCTTCGGCAGGACATGCCACCGCACACAAACCACAAGCTGTACATCTTTCTCTGCCTTCTTCATCTCTTTTCAGAACGTGCTGACCTCTCCAGATATCTGCTCTCGGTTTTTGTACTTCCGGATAAGAATAAACATTCGGAGCACGTTTTACAACGGTTCTCACAGCATGCTTGAAAGTAATCCCCATCCCTTTGAAAATCGCCGGAAGGTAGATCTTTTCAGCAAGGGTCATTTCTTTATTCGAAACAACTTTTGATCTGTTTGTAAGTTTCATTTATTTATAGATATTAGATGTTAGACATTAGATTTTAGACCAATCTTGTGTCTTATCTTAATTTATATTCAATTTTATTAATTACCGAAAGCTAAAATAACAGCTCCTGTAATCATCAGGTTAACCAATGCCAATGGAATTAATGTTTTCCATCCTAGGTGCATCAACTGGTCATATCTGAATCTTGGAAGCGTCCACCTGATCCACATAAAGATCAAAATTCCGACAACCGTTTTCGTTAAAAATGCTACAATGCTTAAAATTCCTGCTGCATTTTCTCCCCAGTTCTGAGTGACCGACTCAATTCCCGGATAATTGTAACCTCCAAAGAAAAGAACGACGATAAATGCATTTGAAATAAACATATTAACATATTCACCAAACATATATAATCCTAATTTCATTGAAGAATATTCTGTAGAATATCCTGTTACCAATTCAGATTCACATTCTGGTAAATCGAAAGGGTGACGGTTGGTTTCTGCCAAAGCTGATACAAAGAAAATCAAAAACGCTAAAGGTTGATAAAGTATATTCCAGTTTAATCCGTCTATCTCAAAAAGACCCCAGATTTTCCCTGAAGTCTGAGTTTCAGTAATTACTTTTAAATCTAAACTTCCTGTCATCATAATGATAGAAAGTAATGCAAGACCCATCGCCAATTCGTAAGAAATCATCTGCGAAGAAGCACGAATTGCACCCAGTAATGAATATTTATTGTTGGAAGCCCAGCCTCCGATCATAATTCCGTAAACTCCGATAGAAGCCATACCAATAATGAATAAAACACCAACATCAATATTAGCAACCTGCAAATCGAAAGATTCACCACCAATATTTAAGGTTTTCCCCCAAGGAATAACCGCTCCGGTAATCAATGAAATAAACATCACCAATGCAGGTCCCAATACAAAAAGAAATCTTTCTGCATTTTGAGGCGTAAAATCTTCTTTAAAGAAAAATTTCCCACCATCTGCAAGAGGCTGCAATAAACCGAATGGTCCAGATCTATTTGGTCCGATTCTGTCCTGCATAATTGCCGCCACTTTTCTTTCTGCCCATGTAGAGTAGGCTGCTATCGTTAGTGATAACAGGAAAAGCGCCAGTACAAGTATTAATTTAAATGTAAGTAAATCCATTTTTTATTTTAAATGTTTGAAGATGGGAGTTAGATGCTGGAAGTTTAGCAATTCGTCGCACAACTCATCATCGCATTATCAAATTATTTATTTTAAAATTTAAATGTTTGAAGTGGGATAGTATTATTTTGTAATTAAAACATCCATTATCAAGCTTCAAGCATCCATCTTCTTTATTTTTCGTCTTTTTCGCTGATTTCTTTCGCCATCGGATTGTTTAAGACTCTCAATTCGTCTTTAGGTTTCTCGTAATGGTTTAATGAAATAACTGAATGTCTGTCGATATGTCTCGGACCTTCAATGGTCCAGTCGCTAAGGCTTTTTCTTTCGAAACGGCAAGTGTCACAGATAAATTCTTCAACTTCTCCCCACTGATCTTTTCTTGCAGTAACTCTTACCACTTCGTCACCTTTCAAATATACAGTAGTTTTCCCTGAACATTTATCACATTTACAAGATGCATTCATTGGCTTTGTAAACCAAACTCTGCTTGCAAAACGTGCAGTTCTGTCAGTTAATGCTCCAACCGGACAAACGTCGATTACGTTTCCGATGAAATCATTATCCAAAGCTTTATTTAAATAAGTGGAAATTTCAGCATGATCTCCTCTGAATAGAATTCCGTGCTCACGTTCTCCTGTCAATTGATTAGCAGCTAAAACGCATCTTGCACATAAGATACAACGGTTCATATTCAGTTTGATGTGAGGACCTAAGTCATCTGCGTCGTATGTATTTCTTTCAAAATCGGTTCTGGTATCCGGATTACCATATTCGTAACCCAAATCCTGAAGATGACATTCTCCTGCCTGATCACAAACCGGGCAATCTAAAGGGTGATTCACCAACAAAAATTCAGTAACCGCTTTACGACCTTCCTGAGCTTTATCAGAAGAAAGATTTTTTACTTCCATTCCGTCCATCACATTGGTTCTGCAGCTTGCTACCAATTTTGGCATCGGCCGCGGATCTGCTTCCGAACCTTTAGAAACCTCTACCAAACATGTTCTACATCTTCCTCCACTGGCTTCCAATTTGCTGTAATAGCACATTGCTGGTGGTACAGATTTTCCGCCGATTTGTCTTGCTGCTTCCAAAATAGAAGTTCCAGGCAACACTTCAGCAGTTTGTCCGTCTATAGTTATTTTAAATTTCTTAACCTCTTCGCTCATATTCTTTCGCTTTATAATGCGCTAAGCAATAGTTCTATTTATTAATTAAAATCAAATTACTTTGATCTTTTTGTAGTATTAAAAGTATATCCAATTCCGAAATTAAATTGTGCATATACAAAATCCTGAGAAGCTTTATCCGGCTTATTGTTCAGTGTCGTTTTAATATCCGGCATATTGATGTATCCTAGCTTTCCTTCTGCTTGAAGAACAATATGTTTAATAATTACAACACTCAATGCTGCTCTAGCATCCAAACCAAAACCTGCTAAATGGAATCTGTCACTTCTTTCATTTCCCATCAACTGAACGTTAGATTTTGGTAATAAAGCACCTAATCCACCTCCGTAGCTGGCAAAAATAGCAATATGTTTTTTATTTAAAACATTATGGTATTTCTGAGCACCAATATTGATATAATTAAGACCGTCTGTGTGTTCGAATGTTAAAAATTCTCCACTGTTCAGGTCTACCTGTCCGTTATTGACCATTCCTGCATATTTAGGATCATTGATGTATCCTTTTAAATTTACAGTCTGGTCTTGATCCATCACATATTTCATGTGATCCATTCCCAAAGTAATTCCAAAATTATCTTTCGGAAAATAGGTAATCCTATAGTTAACCTGAGGAATCGTTATGCTTCCCGGATTAAAATAGGTTCCCCAATCAAATTGGGTCTGTCTGTCATGTGCAACTACGTTATCCAACTGAAAATCATATCCATCACCTTTAAAGTGAATGTCAGATTTTGAATATTTTGCATTATTCCATCCCCAAAACACCAAAAAGCTTCCTTTTTTGAAAACTCTGCTGTTTTCCTCCTGTTGTTGTCCTTTTAAATTAACTGAACTGAATCCGAGCAATAATAAAAGAGCGATTATATTTTTCAATTTTTTGAAACTCTATTAATTACTAGCTGCAACTGGAATCGGGTCTGCATAATTTGCTAAACCATAATTCTGAGTTTGACTTAATTCAGGATTTTTCACATGCCATTCAAATTCATCTCTAAAGTGACGAATCGCTGCTGCTACAGGCCATGCTGCCGCATCACCCAACGGACAAATGGTGTTTCCTTCGATCTTTCTTTGAATATCCCAAAGCAAATCGATGTCTTCCATTTTTCCTTCTCCTTTTTCTATTTTCTTTAAAATTTTGTGCATCCATCCTGTTCCTTCACGGCAAGGAGTACACTGTCCGCAACTTTCGTGGTGATAAAATCTCGCCAAAGTCATGGTATGTTCTACAACACACTGGTCTTCATCCAATACAATAAAACCTCCTGAACCCATCATCGTTCCGGTAGCAAAACCACCATCAGCAAGAGATTCATAGTTCATATATCTTGGTTCACCGTTTACAGTTTTCAATAATAAATTTGCCGGAACAATAGGAACTGAACTTCCTCCAGGGATACAAGCTTTCAGCCTTTTACCGTTTGGAATTCCACCACAATATTCTTCAGAGTAAATGAATTCTTCAACCGTAATGGTCATGTCAATTTCATAAACTCCTGGTTTATTAATATTTCCGCAGGCAGAAATTAATTTTGTTCCTGTAGATCTTCCAACACCAATTTTCGCATATTCAGCTCCTGTAATATCAATAATGGGAACGATAGCTGCGATAGATTCAACGTTGTTGACAACTGTTGGTCTTTCCCAAAGTCCTTTTACCGCCGGGAAAGGTGGTTTCAATCTTGGGTTTCCTCTTTTTCCTTCAAGAGATTCAAGCAAAGCAGTTTCTTCACCGCAGATATAAGCTCCGCCACCTCTCTGAACATAAATTTCGCAATCGAAACCTGTTCCTAAGATGTTTTTACCTAAAAATCCTGCAGCCTTAGCTTCCTCAATTGCCTCTTCCAAAATATCGGGAATCCATGAGTATTCTCCACGGATGTAAATATAAGAAACATTAGAACCCAAAGTGTAAGAAGAAATCAACATTCCCTCAATCAAAAGATGAGGAAGAAATTCCATCAAATATCTGTCTTTGAAAGTTCCGGGTTCAGATTCATCTGCATTCACAACTAAGTGTCTTGGAACTCCTTCTGGTTTTGCCAGAAAGCTCCACTTCATTCCCGTCGGGAAACCTGCACCACCACGACCACGAAGACCTGAAACTTTTACTTCTTCAAGAATTTCTTCGGGTGTCATTTTCAAGGCTTTTTCTGCTGCTGTGTAACCTCCCTGTTTACGGTAAGTCTCAAAGTAACGAATTCCTTCGATGTGTGCGTCTTTAAGTAAAAGTTTTTTACTCATTTTTAATTATGCTTTTAGCAGTTAGCTGATGGCTTTTGGCGTTTGCTAACTGCTATTTTGTTTAAATTTATTTTTACCCCAAATCAACCTGTCCTTCTCTGCAAAGATCAAGGATTTCGTCAACTTTTTCTATGGTTAAATTTTCGTGATAGAACTTTCCTAACTGTAACATTGGAGCGTATCCACATGCACCAAGACATTCAGCTGGTTTTAATGTAAACATTCCGTCGGCAGTTGTTTCGCCATCTTTGATATTCAGCTTAGTTCTGATGTGATCTAATATTTTTTCGCTTCCACGTACCATACAAGGTCCGGTTCTGCAAACTTCCAAAACATATTTACCAACCGGTTTCATATTGAACATGGTATAGAAAGTTGCTACTTCATATACTTCAATTGGCTTAATACTCAATAATTCAGCAACATAATCCATCACAGGAACGTCTAACCAACCTCCGAATTCCTTCTGTGCAATGTGAAGCACAGGAAGAAGAGCAGATTTTTTTCTTCCTTCAGGATATCTTGCCATGATTTTATGGACCTGCTGTAAACTTTCCGGTTTAAAAGCTATTGTTTCGCTCATTTTTTATCTCTTGGATTAAAGAGTAAAGAACAAAGAAAAAAATTCTCAGGTTCTATATTCTAAATTCGTTTTATATTGGGTGACGAAAGTCTTTCATCTTTCATCTTTTTTCTAATATCTAAATTATGCGTCTAATTCTCCCGCAATGATATTCATACTACACATGGTGACAATCGCATCAGATATTACTGAACCTGTGATCATCTCAGGATAAGCCTGATAATAGATAAAACAAGGTCTTCTGAAGTGCAATCTGTAAGGTGTTCTACCACCGTCACTTACCAAATAGAATCCTAATTCTCCGTTTCCTCCTTCTACTGCATGATAAACTTCTCCTTTTGGAACATCAGTTTCACCCATTACAATTTTGAAATGGTAAATTAAAGCTTCCATTTTTTGATAAACGTCAGCTTTTTCAGGAAGATAAAAATCAGGAACATCCGCATGGAAAGGTCCTTCAGGAAGATTATCGTAAGCTTGATTAATTATTTTTAATGATTCCCAAATCTCTTGTTGACGAACCATAAAACGGTCATAAGTATCACCCGCAGTTCCTACAGGAATGATGAAATCAAAATCTTCATAAGAAGAATAAGGTTCTGCAACTCTTACATCATAATCAACACCTGATGCTCGTAAATTCGGACCTGTAAAACCGTAGCTTAGCGCTCTTTCAGCAGAAATTGCTCCCGCACCAATGGTTCTGTCCATAAAGATTCTGTTTCTTTCTAACAATTGACCGAATTCAGCAAATCTTGCTGGGAAAGTTTTTAGGAAATCTTTCAATAATTCATGGAATTTTGGAGTGAAATCTCTTTCAAAACCTCCGATTCTTCCCATATTTGTCGTCATTCTTGCACCACAAATCTGCTCGTACATATCGTAAATACGCTCTCTTTCGATGAACATATAGGTCAAACCAGTAATCGCACCTGCATCCATTCCGGTTACGCCATTACAGATCAGGTGATCACCAATTCTTGCCAATTCCATTAAAATAACACGCATATAGTCTACACGCTTTGGAACTTTTATACCAATTAGTTTTTCAACCGTCATGTGCCATCCCAAGTTATTGATAGGGGCAGAACAATAGTTCATACGGTCGGTAAGAGTAGTAATCTGAGCAAAATTTCTTCTTTCAGAAATTTTCTCAAAAGCTCTGTGGATATAACCAACAGTTTGCTCAGCATGAAGAATTCTTTCTCCATCCATCGTCAACACATTCTGGAAAATCCCGTGTGTTGCAGGGTGAGTAGGTCCAAGATTCAGGGTATAGAGCTGCCCGTCAATCTGTTCTTTACTTTCGTGTTGGTTAAGTATATTAGATAATGAGTTATCTTTCATAATATTTGCTTTTAGCTATTTGCTTCTGGGTATTGGCTAATTGCCATTTGCCATAAGCTATATTATCTTCCGAACATTGCATCGTCCTTGTCGGTTCTTGTACCGTCTTCAAGGCGATATTCTTTTAACATAGGGTGATATCCGAGATCTTCCATATTTAAAATAGGTCTTAGATCCGGATGTCCTTTAAATTTAATTCCGTAGAAATCAAAAGTTTCTCTTTCCATCCAATTGGCTCCTGCATACAGTTCAGTCAAAGAATCTACTTCAATATTTTCTCTTGACATGAAAATCTTCAGACGTAGTCTGAAATTGGTCATCATATTTTGTAGATGGTATACCACACCAATTTCTTTTTCAGGAAATTCCGGGTAATGGATTCCACAAACGTCTGTAAGAAAATTGATTTCTAAAGATGAGTCCTTCAAATAATGAATGACTTTTTTGATATCATCTTTTTTAATTTCAATGGTCAGCATTCCATAAGGTTCTGAGCTGGAAATTACCGTTTCAGGAAACTCTCTTGTAATGGCTTCTAATACAAATTCATTTGTCATTTCCCTTCGTTGCTAATATTATAAGAATCTAATAAATGTTGATATTCCGGTGTATCTCTTCTTCTGATGCTTTCGCTTTCTGCTAAAGCCTGAACCTGCATTACACCTTCAATGATCTGCTCTGGTCTCGGCGGACAACCTGGAACGTATACGTCTACAGGGATGATCTTGTCAATTCCCTGCAAAACAGAGTAACTGTCAAAAATACCTCCACTACATGCGCAAGCTCCAACAGCAACTACCCACTTCGGTTCAGCCATTTGAGTATAAACTTCTTTCAAAACAGGTCCTAATTTTTTCGCGATTGTTCCGCAAACCATTAACATATCTGCCTGTCTTGGCGAGAAAGAGTTCCTTTCCATTCCAAATCTTGAAGCATCATAAGTCGGGTTAAGCGTTGCCATAAATTCGATACCGCAGCAAGAAGTTGCAAAAGGTAATGGCCAAAGTGAAAACTTTCTTGCCATCCCGATCACACTGCTCAGTTTTGTTGCGAAAAAACCTTCTCCTTCAAATCCTTCGGGAGCCGGTGCATCTGTTCTTATAATTGGTTTTTGATCTGACATTTTGTTGATTTTAATATTCTAATTTAGATTCTAAATTACGGTTAATGTTAACCTTAATTCAATTGTGTTTATCTAAATCTCTTATTTAAAATGATGATTATTTATTTATCCCAATCCAATGCACCACGTTTCCAGACATAAAAAAATGCGAGGAAGAAAATGGCAACAAACATTAATACCGCAAAGAATCCTTCCATTCCGAATTCTCTGAAGTTTACTGCATATGGATAAAAAAATACGATTTCGATATCAAACAGTACAAACAATACTGCCGTTAAGAAATATTTAATAGAAAATGGAGTTCTTGCATTCCCTTCAACAGGAATACCACATTCCCAGCTTGAGTTCTTTACAGAATTCCCTTTTTTCTGCTGTGGACCCAAAAAATGAGCGCCTAGCAAAGAAATGGCTACGAAACCAATGGCTACACCGGCTTGTATGAGTATTGGAATATAACTTTCAGGTAAATTCATTTTTACATTATTATCTCAAGTTGCAAATTTAGGCAATAAACAATAAAGCATGAAATTAATCAACTTAAAAGTATGATGAAAATTAGAAAAACCGATAATTTAGAATCAATAAAAATAGCGTTTATTTCTTCATTTTCTTCAACAAAGCAAACGCCATGAAAGCAATATATCCAAAAAGGATACTTGCATAAATGATATTGATGATGGTGTTTACTCTGTCATCTTCGACTTTGAAAAATGCGTTGTACGAGATAAATCCTGCAATCAGAACCGCAAAAAATATTAGGTGTATTTTCATGCTAAAATTTTAAAGAATATGTTCTTCTTCTTTTATGATTGGTAGGATTGTAATCCTGCCAAAGAACCTGCACACTTTTATTTTCTTCGAGCTCAGGATTTGTTTCTGCAAAATCGATTCCCATACTGTTGAAACGCACGAAAATTTCTTTAAAAATAATGGCAGTAACACCACGTCTTTGATATTCAGGATGAATTCCGATGAGATAAAAATTTGCACGGTCATTTTTCTTCTGAGCCTGCATAAAATGCCACCATCCAAAAGGAAAAAGTTTTCCTTTGGCTTTCTGCAAAGCTTTAGAATAAGAAGGCATGGTTACCGCGAAAGAAACCAACTCGTCATGCTCGTCAACTACACAAATTACATAGTTTTTAGCAATCATCGGAAAGAATTTTTCTTTATACGTTTTTATTTGCTCTTCAGAAATAGGAGTATAGGTAGAAAGATGTTTATAGGTTTCGTCGAGCAATTTAAACATAGGTTTTACATAAGGTAAAATCTCTTCTTTATTTTTAAAATCTAAAACCCTTAAATTATATTTTTCGGCGATAAGTTTACTGAATTTTTCAACTTTCGGAGGAAGGATTTTAGGGAAATTCATTTCAAATTCTACCCATTCTTTTTCCTTTACAAGTCCGAGATTTTCAATGTGTTTTGGGTAATATTCGTGATTGTAGATTCCAATCATTGTGGCGATCTTTTCAAAACCGAAAGTCAGCATACCTGCTTTGTCTAGGTTTGTAAATCCCATTGGTCCTTCAATATTGTCGATTTGATTAGCTTTGGCATAATTAATTACCGTGTCAATCAATGCTTTTGAAACCTTTTCATCATCAATAAAATCAATCCATCCGAAACGAACTTTTCGGATGCTGAGTTCTTGTTCTTCTTTATGGTTGATAATTGCCGCAATTCTACCAACGATTTTACTGTTTTTAAATGCCAAAAACTGCTTGGCTTCAGAATATTGTAACGCAGGATTCTCCTGAGGATTCCAGACATTCAATTCATCTTTAATAAAAGAGGGCACATAATATGGATTGTTTTTGTACAAATCCATCGGGAATTTTACAAATTGTTTTAATTCGTTAGGTGATTTTACTTCAAGAATTGAAACTTCTGACATAGTATTTTAGGGTAATTTCTACCACAAATATAATTAATAATTGTTAATACTTTGGCACAATTATTACATCCTTTTATAGAATTATATATATAAAATTTCAGAAAAAATGACAGGTTATTATCTTATAATAGGGATCTCAATGCTGATCAGCTGGCTGGTTTCCTCAAGATTGAAATCTAAATTTGAGTATTACTCCAACGTACATCTTAGAAACGGACTTTCAGGTAAAGAAGTGGCAGAAAAAATGTTGAGAGATAACGGAATCAACGATGTGCAGGTCATATCAGTTCCGGGACAACTGACAGACCATTACAATCCCGCAGACAAGACAGTCAACCTCTCGGAAGGTGTTTATATGCAAAGAAATGCAGCAGCAGCTGCGGTTGCAGCACACGAATGCGGTCATGCTGTACAACATGCAGTTGGTTATTCGATGTTGCAATTGAGATCAAAACTGGTTCCGGTTGTTAATATCAGTTCAAATTTGATGCAATTTGTCATCATTGCCGGTATTGGTGTGATGTATGCCTCAAGGTCAATCGAAAATCCCAACGGTAATACATTAGTTTTGATGATCGGTGTTATCATGTTTGCGTTGACAACACTTTTTGCTTTCATCACTCTGCCTGTAGAATACGACGCGAGCAACAGAGCGATGAAATGGCTGAAAGATTCAGGAACAGTAACTTCGGAAGAATTCGTGGGAGTAAAAGACAGTCTTACTTGGGCGGCGAGAACGTATCTTGTAGCGGCAATCGGATCTCTTGCTCAACTTTTATACTGGGTTTCGATCCTCATGAGCGGTAGAAGATAAATTTAGTTTTTAAATTCAAAAGAAATATGTTGCATCTCAGATAGTTTTTCTGAGATGTTTTCTTTTTGTGCCGTTTTTAATGAAGCGGTAAGGATACAGTTTTCATTGGCATCAAAATTAATAACTTTTGCATCGAACTTAGAAAGTAGTGTGAAAATGACATTCTGTTGATTAAACTGAAATTGGATTTCAATTTCGGTTTCAAGTTCTCTCGTAATAATTTCAGCTTCATCCAAAGTCATTTTTGCAGATTCTTTATAAGCTTTCACGAGACCTGAGACGCCTAATTTTGTTCCGCCGTAATAACGTACACTAATGACTAAAACATTAGTAATTTCGTTAGCTAACAGTTGATTATAAATCGGTAAACCTGCACTTCCGGAAGGTTCTCCGTCGTCATTTGCACGATAGTTTTCTCCATTCAGCCCCATTCTGAAAGCATAACAGTGATGGGTAGCTTTCGGATGTTCTGCTCTTACTTTCTCTAAAGCATTTTTAAGTTCAGTGTCATTATTTACCGGATAAGCAAAGCCAATAAACTTACTTCCTTTTTCTTTGAGAAGAATGTTTTCAACAGGTTTTTCAATGGTTTTATATTTGTGAAGCATGGTTCAGCTAAGAATTGATATTTTTATGAAATTCAATAACATTATCTCTGAAATTTCTAATTTCAAAAGGTTCATGTTGGAATTTTGGAGCTTTCGTACCGTTCTCAATGGTTAGGTTTTCATTTTTAATAATGATTGTTTCATCCCATAATCCGGCATCGATAAATTGTTGTAAAACCAGACCTCCGCCTTCAACAATAACCGACTGAATCTGTAATTCGTACAATTTTGTAATCAGTTTTTCAATGAAATTTTCTCTCTCGGTTTTGATAAATTTAATATTTCCTTCTTCAGAATTTTTTATCGAATTAAAAACCAGAGTTTCGGCTTGATCATTGTAAATATTGTAATCGGTTGGAACTTTCAAATCAATATCAATCAGAATACGGACAGGATTTCTTCCTGTAATTTCTCGCGTTGTCAAACTCGGATTGTCGCGAAGTGCAGTCATTGTTCCGATCAAAATGGCATGTTCATTATTTCGTAGTTCGTGTACAAACTGTTTCGTTAAAGAATTGCTGATCTGTGTTGGTTTAAAATCTTTATCCATAAATCCATCGCTGGATTGTGCCCATTTCAGGACAATAAAAGGGCGTTTTTTCTCGTGATAAGTAAAGAATCTTTTATTCAATTCAACGCAGTCTTTTTCTAAAATTCCGGAAACAACTTCAATTCCTGCATCCTGAATGATTTTCTTGCCTTTACCATTGACTTTATCATGAGAGTCCATCGCACCGATGACCACTTTTTTGAATCCTAATTCAACGATTTTTAAAGCACACGGCGGAGTTTTTCCAAAATGAGCACAGGGTTCTAAGGAAACATAGATTGTAGATTCCGGTATCAAACTTTTATCTGCAACAGAATTGATTGCATTGATTTCTGCATGATTTTCACCCGCTTTGTGATGATAACCTTCACCGATTATTTTCCCTTCATGCACAATTACACTTCCAACCAAAGGATTCGGATAAGTGTTCCCCACGGCCTTTTTAGCCAGCTCAATGCATCTTTTGATGTAAATTTCGTCTTGCATATTATTAAAAAAGCGAAGACAAATTTCTTTGCTTCGCCATTATCCATTGTATTATATATCTTATTCTCCTGAGATAATATTGTGAAGATTCTGCTTCAAAGTTTCAAGATGAGCTTTCTTGTCATCAATCGTATTGTAAGTGTCTCTTAACATCAGATTTTCTCTTGATGGATTCTTAAAGAAGGCTAAGTTGTTTTCCAGTTTCACAATTTCGGCTTCCAGATCAGCAATTTGATTTTTGATCTTTCTTGCTTTGTCAGTTAATTGATTTTCAGATAAACCTTCTTCTTTCAGCTCTAGTTCGTTGATCTTATTCAACTTTAATTTTTCTCTTAAAGTCTTATTAAACTCAGAATTGATCCCGATCTTATCTCTTGGAACTTTTCCGATATTGTTCCACGATGTTTTAATGTTTTCAATTTTTTCGATGCTTCCTTCCTCGTCAGAAATTGTTTTAAGCTCTTCTAGGATTTCTTTTTTAAGCTTATAATTTTCTTTCCAGTTATCAGTTGACGCACTGCTTTTTTCTCTGTAATTGTTAAAGAAAGTATTGCAGGCTTCACGGAATTCGTCCCAGATCTTATTGGTCATACTTTTTGGAACGTGACCGATTTTCTTCCAGTCTTCCTGAAGTTTTTTGAAAAGTGCAACCGCGATATCCCAATCTTCAGAAAGCATATTGTCTTTTGCTGTCTGAATCAGTTTTAATTTCTCATCAAGATTTTCCTGTTGAGAACCTTTCAATGACTTATAATAATTGTTTTTTGTAGTATTAAAATTTCTCAGTGTAGTCTTAAAATCATTCCAGTTGTTGTTGGATAATTTTCTCGGTACACTTCCAGTTTTTAAGAATTCTGAACGAAGTTCTTCCACTCTTTTGATTGAGTTTTGCCAATAATTGTGGTTGGGCGTATCTTTTGGCTCAGATAATTTTTTGATCTCAGCAATAAGTTCATTTTTCTTTTCAAGATTGGCATTTTGCTCGGTTTCAATAGCTGCTGAAAGCTCAGATTTTCTTTCGTGAATTTTATTGGAGATTTCTTTGAATTCGTCCCATGTTTTCTCACGATATTCTTCTGCAACCGGCTCCGCTTCTTCTTTCCAAAGCTTGTGAAGATATTGTAACTCGTTTAAAGCTTTTTGTACAACGGGCTCATTCTCCAACTCTTTTGCGCGCGCAATAATGTGTTGTCTTTTCTCAAGATTGTGGCTGTATTCCTGCTCTAGAAATTCTTTATTAAGATCCAACATCTGATAAAACTGATTCAAATGATGAAAATAATTATTATTTAGAATTTTAAATTCAGATTTTGCCACTTGTCCGGCTTTTGACCATTCTTCCTTGATCTCACGGATCGATTTGAAAAGATTGGTTCCCGGTTCAGAATTGGTATAAAGATTTTTTAGCCTGTCGATCAATTCCTGACGGTGATCAAGATTTTTTTTCTGCTCTTCTTCCTGACCTTTTTGGAAAGCGTCGTGTTTTTCTTTGTAGATATGAATCAGCGCAGAAAGTTTCGATTGCGCAGGATGTTCGTAGCTGAAATTTTCAGGAGCATTTCCAGCATCAGTGTATTCGTGCTTTTTATCTTCAATCTCATCGTGAATGGCGTGATTTGCTTTTTCCTTCAATGCATTGAATTTTTTAAAATTTTCACCCGCATTGTTAGAATTGATGATCGTCTCCATTTCTTTGAGGGCATCATTCAGAGAAATTTCGGAATCTACATGCTCTTCTGTATGATCCGTCTCCTCTTCTTGAGTACTCTGTTCTTCAGGAACAGCGTTTTCTGGTGTTTCCTGTTGAGTTACCTCAGTAGAAATGTTGTTTTCTTCGTTTTCAGAAAGATTGTTTTCTGTAGTCATAGCAAATCTTTTATGTGAATGGCATTTATTCTTTAAATATAGCGAAAAGCCAAATAAAGTACTAATTTATGTTATTTTTTTTTAAAATTCCAAATTTCCCAAGCTTTTTCTGCCTGCTGTTCGAGCATGTAAAATCCGTTGACCGTTTTTGCACCTTTTTCCGCAGATTGAATGATGAATTTTGTGTAATTCGGATTGTAAATCAGATCAATAACCAGATGTTCTTTTGAAAGTCCGTCAAAAGGAAATTTCAGACAATCTTCGATATTAGGAAATGTACCTAAAGGAGTACACTGAACGATGATGTGATGATTCTGTACCGTTTCTTTGTCCAGATTTTCGAAATTGAGTTCAGATTTCCTTGAAACAGTTTGAGTCGAAATTCCGTTTTTGTTTAAAACGTATTCTACCGCTTTTGCCGCGCCTCCATTTCCTAAAATCAGTGCAGAGTTTTGGTGAGGTTTTCTATGGATTTTTAAAGTTTTCTCAAAACCGAACGCATCGGTATTATACCCAGTTTTTCTTCCGTTTTTAATTAAAACACAATTGACGGCACCTATTACTTGAGCTTCATCACTGAGCTCATCCAGATAATCAATGATTTTTTCTTTGTACGGAATGGTAACATTAAAACCCAAAAGTTCGGGGTCTTTGAGAAGATTTTCAACTTCATCAATTTCCTGAATATCGAAAATGCTGTACGAAAGTTGATCAAGCATCAGTTTCTGAAACTTTTCTTCAAAGAATTTTTTGGAAAAGGAATAGGAAATGTTTTTCCCGACAAGTCCTAGTTTTTTATTGGAATCCATAAATCAAAAATAAAAAAAAGACCGAAAAAATCGGTCTTTAAGTTGAATTATATTTTGTTTAAATTATTCTATGATAAATTTTGAAGAAAGATTATCTGTTTTCAAAATGTAAATTCCTTTTGTAATTCCGTGAAGATTAATTTTGTTAGAATTTTTAAATGGATTTGCAATAGTCTGAATCAATTTTCCTGACGCATCATAAATTTCAGCTTTTGAAACTTTGCTTAAGTTTTCACCTTTTACAAATAATTCGTTGTTTTTTACCGGATTTGGATAAATGCTGAATGATTTGTCTTTTGATACTTCAGAAGTTCCCAGTGCGCTGTAGCAAGTCCAGCTTAGATCATCAATTGAAATTCTTTTTCCTGTTTCTGCATTTATAATCTTGATCACGACATTATTGGCAACATTAATATTGCTGATCGTGGTGGTTATAGCTGTTGTACCGAATGGGATGGTTCCCGCATCATTTCCGTTAATTTGTAAAGTAAGGTTACCTGCTGTATCTGAAAATGGCAGTTTGGTAGTAACGGTTAAGCTTCCAATACCTCCGGAAACAGTGGAACTTGTAAGATTTCCGTTTCTGATGGTAATCGCTCTTCCGGTAAGCGTCTGATCTGTTCTTGCATCTGTTGCGGTCCATGTAATGTTATTGCTTGTCCATGTTTGCACTGCATAACCTGATGCACTTGGCGGAATATTTGTAAAATCTTCTGTGCCACAACTTCCACCTGGCTGTCCGCCAGCAAGAGTAGTTCCCGAAGCAGTATTGCTCGCAGCAGAGGCATTTCCTGATGCATCTTTAGCAATGACATAAAAATTATATGTTGTAGAAGGATTTAATCCTGAAACTGTTGCTGTTGTTGCTGAAACTGTAGCATAAAAAACGCCATTTTTATAAATGTCGTAACCAGCGACTCCTATATTATCCGTAGAAGCTGTCCAGCTTAATGAGATTGTGTTGGATGTAGGATTGTTAGTTGTTAAATTCGTTGGTACAGTGGGAACTTGAGTATCAACGACCGGACTTCCCCAAATTAATGCAACATACTCGGGATGATCGATGTATGGATTTCTGTTTCCCTGATATGTGTAAGACGCATTGTTTCTTGCAATTTCAGTAGCAGAAACAGGATCTGCTGCATGCCAAGCTAATAATTGATTAAGTTCCCAAGTCTGTAATCCCGGGAAAGCAGAACCTCCCAACATATTTCCGGTGGTGAAACCTGAAAGCTGAGTTTCGTATCTTGTTACGAAATATAAAATCATTCTTGCAATATCTCCTTTGAACGCATCTATTGGTTCGAAAACGGTTCCTGAATAGCCCGGAGAAACAGAAGTTCCCAGTTTTGATCCGTTTTGTGAAGTATAAGAAGCTATACCTACTTTTCCGAAAGGGAAATTAGATCTCATTCCATTTACTTTTCCATCAGTTGGTCTGATGAAATTAATGTCTGAAACCATCGGAGCATTACTGCTAAATAAACTTTGAGGAACTACGTGTTCTCTGTTGTAGCAATCACCCTCGCTGTTATAAGAGCCACATTGACCAGCTATATAATTATATGTATAAGGATCTGCGCCGTTCGGATTTTCAGAATATATATCTAATATAGTGTTATCATTTTCGTAGCCTGAAATTGCAATGTTGTCACGGTCAGTCGTTTGATATCCAGTCCATAAGCCGTTATATCCATGATCAATGTGACCATTGGTGATAATCACTTTCAATTGGGATTTTAATGTGGCTCCCGTTCCTACCGCGTTATCGTAATAGCCTGTCGGAATTTGTGCAAAAACATTGATAAATACAACGCTTAGCAATAAAGAATATAATATTCGCTTCATTTTTTTTAAATTGGAATGCAAATTTACGAAAAAAATTAACGGATAAGTATTAACTTTTAGTAATATAATCTTTACTGATTTTTGAGAAAAACCAAGATATGGATATTCCAAATAAGGAAGCGGTTCCTGCGACAATAAGATAATTTTCCGCAACTATTCTTACAGGAAAAGGGACATTTTCTACTGCTTTGAAAAATTCGGTGTACTGTTGGAAAATACAAAGTGTGCTTCCTAAAAGTAAACCGGAAATAACGCCCAAAACGACAATCAAAATTCCTGTATAGAAATAAGTTTTTCTTAAATGACTTAATGGAAATCCTAATGAAATCAATGATTTTGCCTGGTCTTTTTTATCAAGCTGTAAAATGATGATCGCTCCGGCTAAATTAAAAGTAGTAATGAAAATAACCAATGCGAAAATAAGATAAATGAACAGTTTCTCGGTATTGATCATCTTCCAGAATGCGGCATTTTCTTCCTGTTTCGTTTTTATTTCAACTTTTTTACCAAGAGAGTGAAGCAAATCTTTTTTTACCTGATCTGCATTTTCAGGTTTTTTAAGTTTAATAACAATCTGATATGCTGAATTTTTTGGTAATTGTAAAAGTTCTTCTGATAGTTCGATAGGGGCAATAATGTAATTATTCAGCTGATCGTTCCCCGGAAAAACGCCGGTAACCAAAATATTTTTCTTATTATAAATATCTTCTTCCTTATTAATGATTCCTGTTCCCGGTTTAGGCATAAAAACGGTAGCAAAATCTTTGACAGAATCTACCGGGATAGAAAGTCTGTTGTCCAAAGAATTTTCCATAATCACTTCATTGGAATACTGAAAACCAGGATATTTTCCGTAGAAAATAGTGGTGTCGATAGGATTGACCTTGATGTACGCAGAATCAACTCCACGTAGATAAGCGATATCACCTTTTCCGTTATAATTAATATAAACTTTCTCTTCTATAACCCTTGAAAAATGAAGAATGTCTGGATTGTTTTTTAAAATATGATTCGTTTTGTTGAGATCAACAATTGTTTTTCCAGAATTGCTTTTTACCGTTAAATCGGCATGAAGATTCGAAATGAGGTTTTGATTAAAAACCTCGAGACCTGAAAAAACAGAAATAATCACAAACATCGCAGCGACAGCAACGGTCATTGCGCCAACCGCCAACCACGTTATAAACGTGACAGCGGTACTGCCTTTTTTTGACAAAAGGTATCGCGATGCTATGTAAAATGCAATGTTTTTCAAGTTTTTTTACAATACAGGATTGTCACCTTCGCCTCTCAGTTCTTTTTCAATTTTTTCTACATCATCAAGTGCGGTGTCAAGATAGAAATTCAGGTGAGGAATCACTCGTACCTGTTTTGCCATTTTCTGACCAAGAAAATTTCTGTATTGAGGTTTGTTTTCTTCAATTTCTTTCATGATTGAAGCTCTGAATTCTTGAGGAAAAATGCTCAGATAGACTTTTGCAACACCTAAATCTGGTGAAATTTTGACATCAGAAACTGATACTAAAAAACTCTGTTTGCTATCTGCTGACTGCTTGCGGAAAAGTTCTGCGAAATCTTCCTGTATAATCTGTGCTACCTTTCTTTGTCTGTTGCTTTCCATAAGTTCTGCAAATTTACTATTTTTGTTTGAATTGCTCACTGAAATTTGGAAGGTGTATTAAATTTACAAATTTCTGTTAATTTAAGCAGGTGAAATTGTTTTTGATTCAATTTTAATCTAAAATCTAACTTCACCAAAGAGAATTCTGTATTATTTTAAATAAAAATTAAATATGAAATTAGAACATATCGGTATCGCTGTAAAAAGTTTAGGAATTTCTGACGAACTTTTTGAAAAACTTTTGGGTAAAAAGTCTTATAAAAAAGAAACGGTGGAAAGGGAAGGGGTTACAACGTCTTTTTACGAAACAGGTGAGAGTAAAATCGAGTTGCTTGAGGCAAGCAATACTAAAAGTCCCATCGCAAAATTTATTGATAAAAAAGGGGAAGGAATTCATCATTTAGCTTTTGGAGTCAATAATATTCTTGAAGAGATTGAAAGATTAAAAAAAGAAGGCTTTCAGTTTATTTCCGAGGAACCAAAACAAGGCGCTGATAATAAATTAGTTGTCTTTCTACATCCCAAATCCACGAATGGAGTTTTGGTAGAACTTTGTCAAGAAAAGGCATAAAAAATTTTGTAGTGAAAGAAATTTTACTATTTTTGCAAACACAAAATTTAACCAAGTTTTGAGGTCCTATAGCTCAGTTGGTTAGAGTCCCTGACTCATAATCAGGTTGTCCTTGGTTCGAGCCCAAGTGGGACCACTAAAAATCAGACACTTACAGGGTTGTAGGTGTCTGATTTTATTTTATTGCAATGTTTTTGCAATAAAATAAATTAAACTTCAGATATTTATTATTGATGACAAGAAATTGCGTTAATTTTGTCCATTAAATTATAATTACGATTAATGTTCGAAATTATTGATTATTCTCATATTTATCATTCGATAATGCAGTTCGGTAAGAACAAAAGCGTTACGGTTCATCAATGGTATCCCTTTGTGGAGGGTTATTCCAAAGAATTTATTGAAAGTATTCTAGATGAGATCAATTATACACCAAATTGTGTTCTTGAACCTTTTTCTGGAAGTGGAACAACGTCTTTAGAATTGCAATTCAAAAATATAAATTGTATATCTTTTGAAGTGAGTCCTTTTATGCACCTACTATCTTCAGTTAAGCTCTATCCTCATTACGATGTTGTTACAGTAAAAAATTTAATTGTAGACTTTAAGAGTAACCTCCTAGATTCTCCAGATCAAATAAGAGAGTATCAAAAAGTTCCTTTTGGAAGGACTGTAGTGAAAACTGACAAATTAAAAAAATGGAATTTTAATGATGACGTATTGGATGGAATATTAGATATAAAACATGCAATAAATAAGATACCACATACATCATATAAAGATCTTTTTAACGTAGTATTAGCTTCAATTTTATTAGAAGTTTCAAATGTTTTTAGAAATGGAAAATGTTTGTCATATAAAAAAAATTGGGAATCAAAAGAAACACTTAAAAGAAAAGAAATTCATGAGATTTTCTTAAGAAGAATAGACAATGTAATAATCAATGATCTCTTGGAACTCGAAATTCTAAATTCAAAAGTCAATGTCAATAATTATAATCAACTCCATTTTAATGATATTAGGAAGGGTATATTGAACGTTCCTGACCAATCAATTGATCTTATTATAACTTCCCCTCCTTATCTAAATTCTCGAGACTATACTGATATTTATATGTTAGAATTAAAGGTTTTGGATTTAATATCTGATTATGATGAACTTAAAGATTTAAGAAAAAATACATTACGATCTCATGTACAGGTGAAGCATGGTGAATTAGATGAATTAGATGTACCAACATTAAGAACTTATTTAAATAAAATTTCTTCAAAGGAAGTACAGCTTTGGAATACTGATCTTCTAAACATGATTAAAGGTTACTTTTTAGACATGGATTTCTTATTTACAGAATTTAGAAGAGTAATGGAAATAGATAAATATATCTACTTTAATGTTGCAAATTCTGCGTATTTCGGTGAAGAAATAATAGTAGATCAAATTATTTGTGAGATAGCTATTAGTAGAGGATTGGAAGTTGTAGAAATTAGAAAAGCTCGAGATTTGAAATCGAGCTCTCAACAGTCGGGTGTAATAAAAAATTTACGTGAAAGTGTAATTGTGCTAAAATCCTAAGAAGGATGTTTATTTATCACTCTGAAGTCTCTAATTTTTTCAAACTTTGGATAATGTTTTAATTGGGAGTGACTTAATAGTGATTTGTCAAAATTTTCAACAGTATCCCCAACATTGTCTTTTCTAGCATCGAAAACTGTCAGATAAGCTCTAACAATATTTTCTCCTTTTGTATCTAATTCTTCTAGATAGTTTAAGGTTTGAAATATTGCATCTGGATTAATGTCATTTTGATTGTACTTAGTAGAAACTTTTTTTCCAGCTGGATTAATGCTATCTCCAACCCATTTTACCTCTATTAAATAAAAGTTTTCACCATAATCATCAACTAGGAAAATATCTAATCGTTTTTTGCTTTCAAGAATATACTCTTTCACAATGACATTTATAAAAAGATTTTCTTTAAGAAATAGTCTCAAGTCTTCTCTGAATTTGTCTTCACATTTATTATTTAATATATGCGAGTTTGCTGGAATATATTTTTTAATATCATCAGGTGATGATGAATCTATATGAAGAGATGTTAAATGACTTTTTGATATAAAAAATTTACAATAAACTGGTTGGTCTGCTAATCTTTGGCGGTAATTTTCGAATACGGTTTGTAACTCACTTACATCTTTTTTTTCAACATGACGCTTTTTATCTGCGAGAGATAAAAAAGGACTTTCAGGGAACTCATGTCCATTAATAAAGGCATTAACATAGGTTTCAATTATGTGGAAGACTAAGTAACCTCCCTGAGATAGTGTACGTAATAACAATCTTGCTTCATGAGATTTTTGTGGTAAGGGTTCGCGAACATTGTCGAGTATTTCAAACTTTTCATTGATTTCTACGACATCGGATGTAGTGAAGGAACTGTTGGAAAAAAGCTTATTTATTGTTTCACTATCTAAAGCACTTGTAGAATCTAATAATTCTTCTTTAATTAATATAACTTTTGATCCTCTGAAAGCATTTGTCTTAATTAGTGATTTGACATTGGCAAATAAAAGTTTGTAATTTTCACTTTCAAGTACATCATTTGTTGTTTGTTTTATAATAAGAAATTGTTTATTTTTCAGGAGATTTTTAAAATCTACGTTGTTCTTAAAATTTAAATCCATAGAAAAATTATTTAATTATTTGACTAAAGATGTAATCAAAGTACAATTCCAAATATTCCTGTTTACTAATATTTGATGTGTCTTCCAAACTCTCTTCAAAAGCATCCTTGAAACTATTTAATATCGTAAGTGTCTTATTTTCGCTGTTTTCAAAATTAATTTCTTTAGGATTGTTTGATTCTATATTTTCTATATAAAGAGGATCATTAATTGTAAAGGAAAAAACACGGTTTTCTCCAAATTTACCCAAAATTAGCATAACAGTTTTTAGCCAAGATTGTTTATGTAGTTTTACGGGAAGAGATGTTGTGTCTAAAATATTATTTATTCTACTATCTAATGATGTGTTTAATTTTACACCAGATTCCGTAGTTAAAATAAGTTCTTGACTTTCAAGATATGCAATACTATTATTAATAATGGATGACATTGGTCCAGTCATATTTTGTGCTGTAAAATGATAATAATCCATAATATTGGAATCATCTTCATTGACAAATGAAAATAGTACTTTCGCTAAATATATAATTCTATTTAGTGATTGAGGTTTTATATTATCCCACCCAATTTTTAAACCTGTATCAAGAATAAATATTAGGTCATCATTAACTTGATATAATTCAGTTGTGTCTTGATCCATTTTTGAACGTATTATATAATTTGTGTAATTTATCGTTATTTTCTTGTATACTGGATTGTTTAGCTATTTCAAATAATGGGATTATTGAATGATCTGTTTCTTCATTTTCAATTATATATTCCATAAATGAACTATTATTTAAGTTAGATGTTAATATAAGGCTATAGGGTTTTTCAAGAAAACTTGTAAAGACATCTGCGGCATTTTTCTCGTATGATAAATCTAAACTGCTGTCCGGGGTTTCGACTATGTAGAATGTTGGTGTTGTATATCCAAGAGTAAGTATACTCATTCTGAAAGAATGGTCTATAAAAAACCTCTGTGATTCGGATAGTTCAAACTCAGATTTTCTTACAGAACCATCAATGATCGGATAAAATTTCTTCAAAATATCATTGTCTAGTTTTGAGTATGTCAATTTACATTCTACTCCAAGAAATTTATTTGCATATATTGAAAATTGATTAGAAAATTTTTGAACATTCTGTACAACAGTATCTTCAATCAGCTGAGAAATTCTATTAGCTTCATTTTTTCTCTCTTCACTTTTTGCACTTAACTCTTCTTGTTCTAGTGATAATTTCTCAATCTCGTCATAAAACGGCTGAAGTTCAGTTGGATTTTGATTTTGGCTATTTTCAAATTCCAATTCTCTCACTTTAACGAGTGATTGTCTCTTGTCTAAATCAATCTCTCTAAATATTCGATCAAGATCTATATTTTCTGATTCAATTAATCTGATTTCATTTTGAGTACTTTTTAAAAGTTTTAAAACGTGATTATAATCGGTATTAATTATTTCTAATTCTTTTCTACTCTCATTATTAATATCTGAAGTATCAATTAATTCCGTATCGCATGCCCAACATTTTTCTTGATGATTAATTGTTTTTTCATGTAAACTTTCACTGATAGAATTACAAAGAGGGCAGATATGATTTGATTGTATGTTTTTGAGAAAACTGTTATACAGTCGATGTTGATGCTTATATTCAGAAAATGACAGGGCATTAATTAAAATATTTCTTTTTGACTCTATTTCATCAATTTTTTGTGAGTAGTTGTTTTTATCACTTTCTAATAAAGATATTTTAACAATATTTTCTCTTCTTTTACTATGAGTTTTAATAGAATCCGAATTAAGTTTTTCAATCTTTTCTTTTAATTTTGTAAGTTGCGTTATCGGATTTTCGATTTTTTCAGGTTTATTTTCAACTCGATCCAAAACCTTTCGAATAGCACGTTTGTCTTCTGATTTATGTCTCGCTCGACTATCATAATATTTTGCTTCTCTTTCAGCTTCTTGTCTTGCACGGTTTAATTCTGGGGAATTAAAAAAAGTATTAAATAGTTCTTTTTGAACATCTTCATCCCATAGTATTGTTTTGTGATCCTCACCAAAAAATAAAATGTAATTAACAAAAAATATTAAGTCATCAAAACTTATATTAGCGATCTTCTCAACTTCTTTCTCGTAGATATACGGAAGAAAATTCTTAAGATCGTCTTTATTATCAGTCTTATTCTTTAAGTTTTCATATTTTAATTCCAAAATCTTTTCTCCATCCACTTCAATTCCATCTATAAAAAGATTTTCGATTTGTATATCCTTTAGCCCTCTAACAATTGTGAATATGGTTTCTTTGATCCTTATATTAATCGTAACCTTAGGATCTGTTTCAGTTATGAGAGAATTATCTATTCTATTACGGAAAAAATTTTCGTCGTGCCGTTCTCTCTTTTCAATCTTATTCTCCTTGTAGGTTCTTGTATATTCATATTGTTTTTTATAATTTCCAATAATTGAATACTTAATTAGACTTACAAAAGTTGTTTTACCCATTCCATTCCCTCCAACAACTAAATTAAAACCTTTAATAAAGTCAAAATTATAATTAAGTCCATTGGGATATAATGTATAGTTTTTTATATTAATGCTTATTAATTCTGGTAAAAAGATATTTCTCACAATATATTGAAAATGTTATACTTCAAAAATAGCAAAAAAGTTCTACATAATGTTCTTTCCGTTAAACTAAAAAAATTAAATAAGATTTTCGTTAACTAAGAATACCGTTTCTGTATTTAAACTATCCAGATAATGTTTTGTCACAGTTGTGTTTGAGTGTGATAACATTTCAGAAATTATATCAATTGATACTCCTTTTCTTCTTAGTACCGATGCATAGGAATCTCTGGCAGTTTTCAATTGTAATGTTATTGAAAATTCAAGTCTTTTAGATATTTCTTTAAGAGAAAAGTTAATAGTCTTTCTCATCTTCCGGTTCATATAATCAAAGTTTTCGTTAGTGTAACTTTCTTTTAGAAATCCTAGTAAAAAAGGACTGTGTTTATCTCCAACTTTAGTAACTAATCTTTCAACTCTTTCGTCAATTGGAACAACTATTTCCTGTCTTAATTTTTTTCTTGTATTTTCAGTTTTCTTTCTGAAAAATATAAAACAGTTCCCTTTTCTGTGATCCCAACGTAACCTTAAAAGATCTGCAAAGTTAATTCCATTGCACCGATAAAGAAGTTCCCAAATATCTCTTGCAAATTCTTCTTCTAGGTTTTTAAAATCTTTTAAATTTACAATTTTTGAAATTTCCTCATTACTTAAAACTTGTTTTTTAGGAAAATATTCACAAATAGAGTAACCCCCTTTACCAAAAGGGTAGGAATAAGAAGAAGGTATTAATTTATTCTTTTTCATAAAGTAATTGATTACGGTTCTCAAGTCACGAAAATTTGAATTTATTGAAGAAATTGAAGTACCTTTTTGTAATCTTTTTCTTTCATTTTTTTTGAGAAAGTCCGGAGTAATATCTAACACCGATAAATCGTGGTGATCTCTTATAAATACGTTTTTTGATTCCCTCATATGGATTTTAGTCCTTATGCTTAAGTGATCATGATCATCACAGTACATTTTGAACAAATCTTCTAACTTTAATGATATTAAAGTTGTTTCTGGTTGATTTTCCGATTCATCCTTTTTAAAGAAGGTTTCTTTAATAATTTTTCTATCAAAAATTTTAATCTCGGAAATTATTTTTTCAATTCTGGCAACCTGTTCTTGACACTGCCGGCGAAACTCAACTATTTTTTCTCCCATATCTTTTTTAATAAAAATTTTGATGTATTGTGTCTCAGTCATCTTTGAAATGTTGAGATATAGTTGATTCTTACCATCAATTACTCGAATACTAAGATTGTAATTTTCTTTTTTCAACTTAATTCTTTTATCTAAAATTAAAGTGCAGGTTGCCATCTTGATTTATATATTTAGTGTTGGAAATGATTCTTCATCAGTTGTATTTTTATTACCGTTATTCAACCATATTAATATCTCTCTTTGCTCAAATATCAGTTTTTTTCCGATTTTCTTATAAGGGATTTGTTTTCGTGAGACCATTGAATAAACGGTTGACTTTTTTAAAGGAATGTTTTCTATTAAAGAATTAAGATCCCAAAATTTTTGTTCTGTCATTATTTTAATGTTAAAATAAAGACGTAGGCTATGCTACGCCTTTATTTGGTTTTTGCCTAACTTTTTTTAACTTTATTCTTCCTCTTCTTCATACATTTCATCCTCAAATATTCCGGTTTCAAATTCATCTAAAGAAGCAAAAGTATTTTCTAGAAATTCTACATCAGTACAGAATATCGGTGAGTTTTCGTAGTCACTATCTGCCTGTGACTGACTTTGTATGTGACATAGTTCTATATGAACATAGTCATCATAATCATCTTTATTATCGAAATCTTCTGTGTAATCGTAACCATCGTGATCATTACTTTTGTGTATTAAAGCCTCCATGTAGAAGTGGTTATATACAATTCTACCATCATTTGTTACACCCATAATAGCATGTGCGAAATCGTATGTTGAATCGACAAATACAGAGTCTGGAAATTCATTAGTTAATTGCTCTGAGTCGTTTCTTTTTAAAAATTCAATGTTTTTCATTTTATTTTATTTTAATTGTTTAAAAAATGCCACTAAACTTGCCATAAAAGGACAAAAGTTCTCTAGTACACCTTTTGATGTATTAATAATGTCGTTAAGTTTTTGAGAAATTAGTTCACCGGAAAGAGTGGTGGCGAAAGGTTGTTAATAGATGTTAAGGAATGATCAAATCCAATTCAAACCATTTTCCTTCTTTTATTTTTGGAATAATAGAATAGGAGTATAATGTATTTTTTGATATAATTGGGGAATTATTTTGATACATTTCATTCCATAAATTCTCTATAAAATCAATTTCATCCATACAACAATGATAGATTTCCTCCTCTTTCTCTAAATCAGGTAGAAAACCTTCCTTAATATGATTTTTTTCTAGAGTTTTTCTCAATAATACAATATCATAGACAGATCTCTGATCATCGGTGATTCCAATGAATGAGTCTTTATATTCTGTTATGAAATTTGTCTCAATAAATTCTTTCTTTAATTCATCGGAGTATCTTAGTCTTTTCACTCTAATCATCATGCTATTTTTTTATTTTGGTTAATATTCATTATGTTGTGATCTTCAATAAAGTTTTCAACTTCATTAACTTTCTCGATAGTTTGTTTAAAATATTTTTCTTCTATCTCAATTCCCACATATTTTCTTCCTAAAAGTAGAGAACTTAACATTGTATTACCGACACCATTCCAGATATCTAATACTGTATCGCCAGGTTGGGTTGATTCCAAAACTAATGTTGCCGTTAGTTCAATCGGTGATGTAGAACTGTGGCGATTTTCTTTTTCCTGTGCCTGTCTGAAAAAATCTCCTGGATTTCCTACATTACATTTGATAATATCTTCACAGTATCCTTTGTCTAAGACGTTCACTACTTTTTTCAAGTTTGATTGAAAATACTTTCCTCCTTTTACACCAGTTTTAGTATTTCCATGATTTGTACACCCTGATGTTCTTTTAAAAATCGTCTCTACTTCATCTTTCATGAACATATAAGGATTTAAATAAAATTCGTTAGGTGACAGTGAAAATCTGTATACATCCTCATATCCTTCTACTGAATCCTTGTAAGAATATTGTCTCCTCAAAGGGTTGTTCTTGATCCACTTTTTTCTCCCGGTTAGATGTAATCCTATTTCTCTCATTTCTATTGCCAGATATTCAGGAAACAATGAATAACTACCATCTTTATTTTTATAATCATATACAATGATGTAGATTGAACCGTCCGCTGTAAGATATTTGACAAATCTTTGATAAATATTTGCAATGTATCTAGCAAACTCTTTCGGTGTCATTTGACGTAGTTCTTCGTCGTTATCAGACCATTTTCTCCCCGGTCTTTTAGTATCGTATCCATACTCAGGACTTCCCATTATCACTTTCACATGACCAATGAAATTTTCAGGAATAACCTGAATTCTCGAGTCTTCATGATATACAAGAGAGTTTTCTGATTTGTATTCTTTTGTTAAAAGCTTAATTGGAACTTTTCCTTGATTGTGGTTTTCAATTGTTTCTTTTGTTTTTTCTAATTGCTCAATTGCCGAATTTAGATCGTTAATCTGTTTAATATTTTTAAAGTAGGGCAATAGTGCATCTACTTCTTTATCGTTTTCCCAACTAATTTTATCGTAAACTTTATCAATTAGATCAAAATCACAATTATTTTCAAGTAATTTTTCAGCTAAAATTGTTGTAGGTTCATTTTTCTTAATGAAAGAACAAAATTTTCTTAATTGGTTGAGAGAGTATTCTCTTGAAAAAACTTTGTCTACAACGGACATAAAATGGGTTGTGGAAAGTTGTTCGATTACTGCAACTAATTTTTTCACTCGTTCGACACATATGCCAACTTCGTTACTTATTTCCTTGTATCGACTATATCCGGAGACACCCTTTTTAGGAGGATATTTCCTCATGAAATGTTGAAATTCCTT
>Ga0163161_10000619_pt1 | contig 28476 bp, 24 predicted proteins | sample S45metaG_FD_129847 | JGI IMG/M metagenome (GOLD analysis project Ga0163161, IMG submission 129847) | Switchgrass rhizosphere microbial communities from Kellogg Biological Station, Michigan, USA - S4-5 metaG | ecosystem: Host-associated > Plants > Roots > Rhizosphere > Soil | place: USA... | reverse complement strand
TGGCTTTTAAGGATAAGAAAGTAATGTCTCTATCATTATTGCTCAATTGGATTGTCGGTCCCATTTTAATGTTCATCCTCGCAATTATTTTCCTCAGAAACGAACCTGATTATATGGTGGGTTTAATTCTTATTGGCTTGGCGAGATGCATCGCAATGGTCATTGTATGGAATGATTTAGCCAAAGGAAACAGAGAGTATGCTGCACTTCTGGTGGCACTGAACAGTATTTTTCAAATCTTTTCTTACAGTTTTTTCGTATGGCTGTTCATTAATGTTTTGCCACAAAAATTAGGTTTTGGAAATTTCAATGTTTCTGTACCCATGCGTGAAGTGACAGAAAGCGTTTTGATCTATCTCGGAATTCCGTTTTTAGCAGGATTTTTAAGTCGATATTTTTTAGTAAAAACAAAAGGAATTGAATGGTACAACCGAAAATTTATACCCAAAATCTCTCCTGTTACGCTGTATGCATTGTTATTTACTATTGTTTTGATGTTCAGTCTAAAAGGTGACAAAATAGTAGAACTTCCAATGGATGTTTTGAAAGTGGCTATTCCGCTGATTATCTACTTTATACTGATGTTTTTCGTAAGTTTTTTCATTAATAAATCGATGAACGTTCCTTACGATAAAAATGCTTCTATATCATTTACTGCCACCGGAAACAATTTTGAATTGGCAATTGCAGTTTCTATTTCCGTCTTTGGAATTCACTCTGCGCAAGCTTTTGTGGGAGTTATCGGTCCGTTGGTGGAAGTTCCTGTGTTGATTTTGCTGGTAAGAGCGAGTTTGTGGTTGAAAAAGAAATATGATTTAATTGGTATAAATTCAAGATCCTAAAATACAAAAATCATTAAAAGGACTACGCAATTCTATTTGAAATTCCGTATTTTTGGGGTTCAAAATCTAAAATCTAAAAGTAAATGGACATTATTTTTGACCTTATCGAAAAAGAAAGAGAAAGACAATCCCACGGATTAGAGCTTATTGCTTCAGAAAACTTTGTCTCTGAAAATGTAATGAAAGCAATGGGAAGTGTACTTACCAACAAATATGCAGAAGGATATCCCGGTAAAAGATATTACGGAGGTTGTGAAGTGGTAGATGAGGTTGAAACGTTAGCAATCGAAAGAGCAAAGCAGCTTTTCGGTGTTGATTATGTAAATGTTCAGCCACATTCCGGTTCTCAGGCAAATGCTGCAATTTATCTGGCAGTTCTGAAACCGGGAGATAAAATCATGGGAATGGATCTTTCTATGGGAGGTCACCTTACTCACGGTTCTGCAGTGAATTTCTCAGGAATTCAGTATGATGTAGTTTCTTACGGAGTACAGCAGGAAACAGGTTTGATCGATTATGATCAAATGAGAGAAGTAGCGTTGAGAGAAAAGCCAAAAATGCTGATTGCAGGTTTCTCCGCTTACTCAAGAGATTTAGATTATGCAAAATTCAGAGAGGTTGCAGACGAGATCGGAGCAACACTTTGGGCAGATATTGCGCACCCTGCAGGTTTGGTGGCGAAAGGTCTTTTAAATAATCCATTTGAGCATTGCCATGTTGTTACAACGACAACTCACAAGACTTTGAGAGGTCCTAGAGGAGGAATGATCATGATGGGTAAGGATTTTGAAAATACATACGGTCACAAAACGCCGAAGGGAGAAATCAAGCAGATGAGTCAGGTTCTAGACGGAGCTGTTTTCCCCGGAATTCAGGGTGGTCCGCTGGAGCATGTTATCGGTGCAAAAGCTGTGGCGTTTGCTGAAGCGATTGACGATCAGTTCTTAACTTATGCCAAACAAGTACAGTCTAATGCTCAGGCTTTATCTAAAGCGATGGTAGGTTTAGGTTTTGATATTGTAAGTGGCGGAACAGACAATCACTTAATGTTGGTTGACCTTAGAAATAAAGGAGTAAACGGAAAAGAAACTGAGAAAGCTCTAGTAAAAGCTGATATTACTTGTAATAAAAACATGGTTCCTTTTGATGATAAATCTCCATTCACAACTTCGGGTATCAGATTGGGAACTGCGGCTATTACGACAAGAGGTCTTAAAGAAAATGATATGAATACCATTGCAGAATTGATTTCTGAGGTGGTTGACAATATCAAAAACGAAGAAGTAATTTCTGAAGTTAGAAAGAAGGTAAACGGATTGATGGAAGGAAAAGCATTATTCAATTACTAATCAGCTATTGGCACTTTGCTATTGGCTTTTAGCTTTAGATAAATAAAAAAGAGAGGTGCAAATTATTTTGTACCTCTTTTTAGTAAGACGTAATTTTAATATCAATTACTCATCATAATTATGCAGCCTGAAAAAAAACTTTTCACTTTTGATGAAATCAAGCAGAAATTGGTCAACTATTGTGTTTATCAGGATCGTTGTCATACAGAAGTAGAACAGAAAATGAGAGAATTTGTTTTGATTCCCGAAGCAAAGGATGAAATTCTTTTATACTTAATGAAAGAAAATTATCTGAATGAAGAACGCTTCACAAGAAGTTACATTCGAGGAAAGTTCAACATTAAACATTGGGGGAAAAACAAAATTAAAATGCATCTGAAGCAAAAAGGTATTACTGAAAAGCTGATAACTAAAAGTTTTGATGAAATTGACAATGATGATTACTTAAACATAATTAAAAAACTGTACGAAAATCATTTCTCAAAACAGAAAGGATTACAAGTGTATCAAAAAAAATCAAAGACGATTAAATATCTCTTAAGCAGAGGTTTTGAATATGAAAATATTCTGCAAGTGATTGATAATTAACATTTATGTAATTTTAAGTTCGGTTGTTTTTTAGGAAAAATTTATAGTTTTGTCCTCAGAAAATAATAATTATATGAATTTAAAATTACAAAAATTATCGAAGGTGTCTATGGCATTTTTGATGGCGCTGTTCTCGGTTTGGAGTTGGGGGCAGACTACCACGGTAACTTTACCGCATACAAGAACCACCTGGGATGTTACGCCTAATGGCTGGATCGATACACCACTTGATTCTTACCTTAGTACTTTTGCTTGCTCTACAACTAACGGTGCAAAATTTGACACATCTGGTGATGCTAAAATAGTAAGGATGGATTCAACTCCTGATAAATTGTCTTTTGTTGTAAAATCTAATGCCGCTACAACTTCATCTTTATTGGTTCAGCAATCAAGTGACGGAATAAATTACACTACAGTAATAAATTTGAGCGGGACTGCTGATTTACCAACATCATGTACAGTAAAAGGTGATTACCAATTGGACTCTACTACAAGATATATAAAATGGACTTTTACGAGAGGTAATCAAAATATGACAATGGATGATGTTTCTATTACTAAACTAACATCACCAACCCTTTCGTCTTCTGGTAGTTTTACAGATTTTACATATGTGGAAGGTAATGGACCATCAATAAATCAGGTAGTTTCAGTTTCTGGAGTAAATTTAAATGTTAGCGGAGTTACAGTTTCTGCTTCCTCTAATTTTGAAGTTTCCTTAGATGGTACATCTTATGCACCTAGTCAGATACTTTCTTATTCTAATGGTACATTTACAAATCAGAACGTATATGTTCGTTTAATAAGTGGACTTACTGCAGGTACTTATTCGGGAAACATTACGATTTCGGGAGGAGGTGCAACAAATGTTGTGAAAGCAGTATCAGGACAAGTTGCATTTCCTGTTTCTACAGTCTCAAATAATTCAACTTTCGGAACTGTTTCAGTCTCAAATAATATAATTACAGCTATTCCCGCAGCTGGATATACATATGCTACACCAGCATACTCAATTATCAGTGGTGCAGCAACTGTATCTCAAAATGGGAATCAATTTACAGTAACACCAAGTACTGTTACACAGGTTCAAATTAATTTCGAAGCAAAACCCAACTTTACTTTATCATTAAGTAACAATACGATTGCTTATTCAAACTCTAATTTTCCTTTTGTAACATACGAAGGAAATACGATTTCATTACCTACCTTGCCAAGTTGCGGGAATCTTATTTTTGCAGGTTGGGGAACAAATGCAAATACTACTTCTGCTCCACAATATTTAGGTGGAAGCACATATACGACAACAGCAGCTGATGTAACTTTATATGCTGTATATCAGTTAACAACAGGCACTCCTGCCGTTACGTATTCATACGGATTTGAGGATGCAGACTCTGGATGGACTTCAGGAGCAACAAAATCAAGCACTGAAGCTAAAACAGGAAGTTATTCTGGTAGGATTAATAGTAGTACAGTGCCTACTCAATTTAATAATTTGGTTTCTTCTCCTGCTTCAATCTCGTTTTCATTTTTAAGGACATCCACCAATACAAATACTAACATTCAAGTAGAGGTTTCAACAAACAATACCACTTGGACAACTGTTGCTACTTATCTTATGAGTGAGTTTGTAAATGGAACATGGACTGAAAAAACAACTTCTTTATCAGCTTATCAGAACGTTTATGTTCGCTTGTTATATAATGGAACTACTGCTATTAGATACCTTGATGATATTAAGCTAATTTCCGGAGGATTAACAACAACATACACAACAACTACACCTTGTGGTGCAAATGCGACAATTTGGGATGGTTCAATTTGGTCAAATGGTATTCCTTCTTCAACCCTTGATGCTTATATATCAAGTAATTACACAGGGAATGGATTCTCATCGCAATCAATCACTGTAAATCAGAATACAACACTTACAATAAATTCAGGACAAACGGTAACTACAGGAAACACTACCAACAACGGTAATATTATCGTTAATGACGGTGGTAACTTTATTCAGAATGTAGGAGCATCATACACAGCTGGAACAGGATCTTCATTCGTAGCAAACAGAAATAGTGCAAGTGCTGTAAATAAGTACGTATTTTGGTCATCACCAATTGTTAATCAGAACATTTTTACAGCTTATGCTTCAGGATCTTCTACATTGGCACCAACATATGTTATGACCTATAATACTGCTACAAACTTCTATGATCAGGTAACTAATATAGATGCAAACTTTACAGGAAATGCAGGAAAAGGATATTCTGTAAAAGTACCTCAGGCAAATGCAAGTTTATTGTTTGGAGGAACAATTAATAATACACCAAATAATGGGGTTATAAATGTTGCTTTGGCTGGAACTCCAGGAGGATTAAATAATTTTAATCTAATTGGAAACCCTTACCCTTCAAACTTAGACCTTCTAGCATTCTATACTGCAAATAATGCTGCAATAGGATCTACAATGTGGTTCTGGGATAATACTACTGCAAATCTTACTACACAAACTGGAAGCACCGCAACAAATGTTGGGTATGCAACGGTAAATTTTGCTAATGCAGCAGGAAGCACATGGGTTGAAGCTCCGGGTACACAGTCAACGTCTTACAGTACAGCATCATTAAATTCAGTAGGAAATGTTGCTAAAGTTGGACAGGCTTTCATCGTAAAGGCAGTTGATGCCGGTCAGGTTTCATTTACAAATGCGATGCGTTCTTCAGCTACTGGAGTTACATTAAATAAAAACGGAGATGCGAATGCAGGAAAATTCTGGATTAAACTGACAACATCTTACGGTAATACAGCTACTCAGGCAGTGACTTACAGTCAAGGCGCATCAGATGCTTACGATGTATATGATTCAAAAGCTATGGGTATGGGTTCAGATGCATTCTATTCTATAATTGGTGCTGAAAAATTAGTTATTCAAGGAAAATCTTCATTTAATATTAATGATGTAGTTCCGTTGGGTGCTAAACATTTCGAGAATGGAAACTTTACAATTGCTTTATCTCACAAGGAAGGTTTGTTCACAAACGGACAGGCAATCTATTTACATGATAAGTCAACAGGAACTTATACAAATCTTCAAAATCAAGCGTATTCTTTTACAGCTAACGCTGGAGAGATTACAAACAGATTCGAAATTGTTTATAAGTTAAATGTTTTAGCAACATCAGAGACACAGAAAGATTCTTTTGAAGTGTATAGAGATGGTGAAGATTTCTTTGTTAGAAATAATAAAAACATTGAAAATATTGAAGTATATGATGCTGCAGGTAGAAAAGTGCAAGATATTGATAGTAACTCAAAATTGGTTCGTATTAAATTAGAATCAAAAGGAGTATATATCATCAAAGCAAAATCAGCAGGAAAAGAGTATACTAAAAAAGTAATTAAATAATAGATTCGAAATAATGAAAAAAATAATAATAATGTGTTCATTAGTTCTTTCAGGTCTTGCCTTTGCAGGCCAGTCAGACAACCCTTATGTTTATGATGAGCCGGAAATGGGAACTATGGCGGAAGGAGATTCTCCTGCAGGTCCCGGAGATCCAAATGCAGCTCCAATAGATCAGTATATTCCCACACTTCTATTGGTAGGAGTAGCAATTACTTTCGCTTACGGAAGAAGAAAAAAAACAGCTTAATTTAAATAATGCTACTTATATTTTTAACTCCTGAAGTTTATGCTTCAGGAGTTTTTTATTATAATTTCTGCAGACATAAATTTAAATAAAAACTCAATAAAATGAATTTTGATCTATCATTGATTTTATATCTCAATTTTATTTACGATATTTTTTTTGACTGATCTAAATATCTATTTTTCCTAGATTATATATTCTTTCGTTTATAATAATTTCTCTCTCATCTTTATTTTTTTGTCAGCTACTAAAAATAAATTAAATTTGCAGCCGATAAAAAAGCAATGAAATTATTTGTTGAGTATCGAATATTGAAAATTATGTGTCTTGCGGGATTTTGGTGTGTTTGTTTGGGTAAAGATGATTTTTACCAAGACAGAGTTCAGAATGACAATAATATACTTATCTTTGCTGGAAATTAATATAAACAATTAATGGTGAATGAGAAAGCTCTATGATGCTTTTAAGGCTCTTTATAATGGCGACAATATTGTAAAGATCACGGAGATTAGATACATACCGCGATGGATAGTCATTGCTATAGATGTTCTGATCATTCTTTTTTCGATTTTACTCTCGTATCTTTTTTTAGAAAAATTACGAGTGAAGCTTAATTTTCCCGAATATATTAAATATAAGATTTTACTTTTAATAGTAACTAATTTTGCATTTATGTTTGTCTATAAAACCTATGCAGGGATAATCAGACATTCTACTTTTTTTGACCTTTTCAAAATCATCCTTTGCTCAGGAAGCACATTGATTAGTCTTTTACTATTTAATTATGGGTTTGAATTGTGGGTTGGTAAACCACTTTATCTATATCCTAATTTATTTTTATTCTTCTTCATCTCTGTTTCGATGATGTTTTTCTTTAGGATGATCATCAAAAGATTTTTTAATTTGTTAATAGACTATAAAGGTGCCGCTTCGAAAGTAAGAGTTGCTGTATTAGGAGTTGGTGACGCTTCTATTTCTGTAGCCAGAGCGATCATGCACAATCCAAATTATCCTTATAGATTGGAAGGTTTTCTTACCAATAGATCAGATTCTCAGAGAGCAATCTTATTAGGACATAAAATTTATACTCAAGAAGATTTTTTTAAGAATGAAAAGTTGGTCAGAAAATTTGATGCAATTTTGATGATTAAAGAAATCATGACCAAACAGGAGATGGAAAAATGGATGGTTTTGGCATTAGATAAAAACCTGAAAGTTTTAAAAGCTCCGACATTGAGTAAAATGAGAGATGGGGATTTGGTGGGTGGAATTCGTAATTTGCAGATTGAAGATTTATTAAATAGAAGACCGATAAAAATTGAAAATGAAGACCTGAAAAAAAGACATTTTGAAAAGAATGTTTTGGTTACGGGAGGTGCTGGTTCTATTGGGAGTGAAATTGTAAGACAAGTCGCTAATTTTAATCCCTCAGTGATTGTTGTATTAGATCAGGCAGAATCTCCTTTATATGAATTGGAACTGGAACTATTAGAAAGATTTCCAAATCAGAAGTTTAAATTTGTTTTAGCAGATATTTCAAATAACTACAGATTAGAAAAATTATTCGAAACTTATCAGTTTTCAATGGTTTACCACGCCGCAGCTTACAAACATGTTCCTTTAATTGAAGAGAACCCGCATGAAGCGATTTTTGTGAATGTACTGGGTACGAAGAATGTGGCATTATTATCAAAAAAATACAATGTGAACCGTTTTGTAATGGTTTCAACCGATAAAGCTGTGAATCCTACCAATGTAATGGGGGCGTCAAAAAGAACTGCTGAACTATTTGTGCAGTCTTTACAAAGTTCTGAAGGCAATAAGACAAAATTCATTACAACACGTTTTGGTAATGTATTAGGTTCAAACGGTTCGGTAATTCCACATTTTAAAAAGCAGATTGAAAAAGGAGGTCCGATTACTATCACGCATCCTGATATTATTAGATATTTCATGACAATTCCTGAAGCTTGCGAGTTGGTACTTCAGGCAGGTACAATGGGAGGTGGTGGAGAAATCTATGTTTTTGATATGGGAGATCCCGTAAAGATTTTAGATTTAGCCAAAAGAATGATCAGACTATCTGGTTTCACACCGGATGTAGACATTAAAATTAAATTCATTGGATTAAGACCAGGTGAAAAATTGTACGAAGAATTGCTAAGCAACGATGCAACAACCATTCCTACACACCATGAAAAGATAATGATCTCTAAAGATCCAGTAGTTAGATTTGAAGAAATTGAAGTACTTTTCAGACAGATCATCAAATCTGCCGTTAAAAGAGATAAAGTGCAGGTTGTAACACTTTTGAAAAAGATTGTCCCTGAATTTATCAGTAATAATTCAGAGTATGAAATCCTTGATAAGAAAGAGGACATTAATACGGAAAATCTAACCTTAGAAGTTGAAAATAATTAATTTTATTAATATAAAAGCCAAAACAAATATTAAATAAACAAATTTTGTTTAAAGAATTATAATCCTATTTTTGTGAAAAATTTATTAAAAATGATCTTAAAAAAATATTACGTATACGGAATTCTATGTTTATCAATATGTTCTTGTACACCTAGACAAGAAATAAACTACATGAAGGATATCGAGAGTATTGCTCTTGATAATTCGATAAAAAATAGTCGTAGCACTTTACAACCTGGAGATCAGCTTATCATTACAGTTTCTGCAAAGGATTTGGATGTGGTAAAACCTTTTAATCAAAATTACTCATCTAGTACAGTTGTATCTCAATATACTTTACCGAGTACAAATAGCACTCCTCAACAAGTACCAACTTCGGGACCAACTTATTTGATTGATACAGATAATAGTATTACGATTCCTCAGATTGGAAAAGTTAATACAAAAAGTGAGAATCTTGAAACTCTTAAGGTGAAATTGACTGATTTGATTTCAGAATATGTAAAAAATCCTGTAGTTGATGTAAAGATTATAAATTTTAAAATTTCTGTTTTAGGTGAGGTCGCTCGTCCTGGAACTTTTGTGATTCCAGATGGTAATACGACATTATTGGGTGCATTAGGTTTAGCCGGAGATCTTACACCTTATGGAGTGAGAACCAATGTTTTGATTGTTAGAGATGTTGATGGTCAGATAACTAAAGAAAGAATTGATCTTACAAGTGCTCAATTTATCAACTCTCCTTACTACTATCTGAAGCAAAATGATATAATATACGTTCAGCCTAATGCGAATAGAGAAAAAACAGCAAGAGTAGATCCTAATACAGGACTTTACATTTCTGTAGCTTCTGTTATTGCTTCGTTGGTTATCGGAGTTTTAGCTTTGACAAAAAATTAATTTCTTAAGAATAATCATTATATAGTGGATTATAATCAGCAAGACCAGACTCAACAGGAGTCTATAAACATAAGAGAGATAATAAAACCATATGCCTACCGTTGGTATTGGTTTGCTTTAGGAGCTATTGTAGCTATAATTTCTGCGTGGTTTATTTTAAGATACAGTATTCCTGTCTACAAAACAGAGTCAACATTGTTAATCAAAGAAGTTAAAAAATCAGCTTCTACTCAACCTGAGATGTCAGTAATTTCTGAAATTGGAGGTATTGGCGGAATGGGAACAAATTCTGTAGACAATGAGATAGAAATTTTCAAATCTAAAAAACTAATGCTTTCTGTTATCAGAGAATTAGGTTTGGAAACAAATATCTATTCAAAAGGTCAGTTAAAAGATGCAGAGCTGTACAAAGAGTCTGCTCCATTTATTGTAAGGGTAATTAGTGAAAAAGTTAAAGGACAATATCCCAATAAGCCAATTTTTGCCAAGATTGATAATAACCATATTGTATTAGAGTCTGAAGGTTTTTCAAAACCAATAAAAACTGAATTTAATAAATCTCTGACGATGCCTTTTGGGGTCATCATGTTTCAAAAAAATCAAAAGTTCAAATCGACAAGTAATAATAAAGAATATATACTGCAGTTCATGTCGGGTATGAACAGAGCAATATCACTATTATCCCAGCTGAGTGTTAATTTAGTTCAGGAAAATGCTACTGTTTTAAGATTAGGCCTAAATTATCCTATTCCTGAAAAGGCAGAAGATATATTGAATCGCTTAGCTGTTAATTATAATCGTGAGGCTATTCTTGATAAAAACTCAGAGGCACAAAAAACGGCTTCTTTCATTAATGAAAGAATAAATATAATTGGTTCAGAATTAGGTAAAGTAGAAACTGAGAAAGAAGATTTTAAATTCAAAAATAATATTTCAGATATTCAGACCGAAGCAGGATTATCATTAGAAAATGTAATGGTAACTCGCCAAAAGCAGGTTGAAAATGAATCTCAGTTAGAGCTAATTAATAGTTTAATCAGCTATGTAAATAAACAAGGAGTCTATCAAGTGCTTCCTTTAAATGTAGGAATTTCAGATTCTGACACTTCTTCTAATATATCTATGTATAATCAGTTAGTGATTGAAAGAGGACGTTTATTAGAAAATTCTACAACTGCGAATCCGGTAGTACAAGATATTACAAGGCAGATAAATAGTATGCGTAATGTTGTTCAGCAAAGTTTAAGCAAAAGTAGAACAGCTTTAGAAATCGGCAGAAATGCTATCAGATCTGAACAAAATAGATTGTCTGACAGAATTTCAAAAGTTCCTTTGCAGGAAAAACTTTTCAGAAGTATTGAAAGACAACAAAATATTAAGGAGCAACTCTATTTGTTATTATTGCAAAAACGTGAAGAAGCGGCAATATCGTTGGCAATTGCAGCACCTAAAGCGCGAATCTTAGATGATGCTTTGACTTCTTATAATCCGGTATCACCTAAAAAGCAGTTAATATATTTAGGAGCTTTAATTATAGGATTACTAATTCCTTTCGCAATTATTTACTTGGTCGAATTATTCAATAATAAAATAAAATCAAAACTCGATTTGGAGAAACTTTCTGATAGTGCTCCTGTTATAGCAGAATTACCCTCTTTAGAAAAAGGTGAACCAGAATTAGTTGTTATTAACGATCTATCTCCGCTAGCAGAAGCATTCCGTATTTTGATAACGAATGTAAATTTCATGCTGCCTAAAAATAAGAAAGGTCATGTTATTTTTGTAACGTCTACAGTGAAGGGTGAAGGAAAAACTTTCACGTCAGTAAATCTGGCATTGACTTTAGCCTCACCTCGTAAAAAAGTTTTGATTATCGGATCGGATATAAGGAATCCACAATTACAGAGATATAATGAAAACCGCAGAGGATTGATTGGATTATCTGAGTTTATGTATGATGATCAAATGGATATTGCTGAAATTATACACACCACTTCATTCAATCCTGATTGTGATGTCATCTATTCAGGTGCTATTACACCAAACCCAACAGAATTATTATCAAACGGACGATATGAAGAGTTGATCGAAAGATTAAAACCTTTGTATGACTACATTATTTTAGATACCGCACCATTAATGTTGGTTACAGATTCATTCCTTATTGCTCATGTTGCCGATCTTACCGTATATGTGACAAGATCTGGTTATACTGAAAAAGAATTGATTGATTTTGCAAACAGACAGATTAAAGAAAAGAAAATTAAAAATGTCGGTTTTGTTTTAAATGATGTAAGTAAAATTCACAGTGGTTACGGTTATGGCTATAAATATGGTTATGGTTATGGTTCGGAAAACAAAAAGTCATATTTACAAAAAATATTTAAAAAATAAGTAACTAAATCTTATTTTTTGAGATGGAGTAAAGAAGCATGAATAAAAAGCATAAAATAGCAGTCGTTGGTTTAGGCTACGTAGGATTACCTTTGGCGCGTTTGTTTGCTACAAAATATCAGGTAGTAGGTTTTGATATTAATCAGAATAGAATTTCTGAATTGAATAGTGGTACAGATACTACTTTGGAAGTGGCAGATAGTGCACTTCAATCGGTTTTAATCAATGAAAATCCTTTTAACGAACGATTTGGTGATGGAAATGGAATTTTCTTTTCGTCAAATATCGAAGATATTCAGAAAGCTGATGTCTTTATTATAACAGTACCCACACCTGTGGATAAGCATAATCGACCCGATTTGACTCCGCTGTACAAAGCTAGTGAAACGGTAGGAAAAGTTTTAAAGGAGAATGATATTGTCATTTACGAATCTACTGTTTATCCGGGAGTGACTGAAGAAGAATGCGTTCCGGTTTTAGAAAAAATATCAGGATTAAAATTTAACAAAAATTTTTATGTTGGTTATTCTCCGGAAAGAATCAATCCGGGTGATAAAGAACATACGGTAGAAAAAATATTAAAAGTAACTTCTGGATCAACTTTTGAAATAGGAAAAATTGTTGATGATCTTTACAAATCTGTAATTACTGCCGGAACTCATTTGGCACCAACTATTAAAGTGGCTGAAGCTTCCAAAGTGATTGAGAACTCACAACGAGATCTTAATATTGCCTTTATGAATGAATTGGCGAAGATCTTTTCGTTAATGGATATTGATACTCATGATGTATTAGAAGCCGCCGGAACAAAATGGAATTTTTTAAAATTCAAACCTGGTTTAGTTGGTGGACATTGTATTGGAGTTGATCCTTTTTATTTAGCTCAAAAAGCTCAGGAGATTGGTTATTATTCTGAGCTTATATTAGCTGCACGCAGACTCAATGATTCTATGGGGTCATTTGTAGCTTCTCAGGTAATTAAGCTAATGATCAAAAAAGACATTAAAATTAAGGATGCTAAAATATTAAATCTGGGGATTACCTTTAAAGAAAATTGTCCGGATATTCGTAATTCGAAAGCAATAGACGTCATTCAGAATTTAGAAGAATATGGCGCAAAGGTCATTACTTACGATCCATGGGCTGACCAAAATGAAGTCAATAACGAATACAAAATTCATCACCTGATTTCGCTGGATGAGCTAGATGGAAAATTTGATGCAATTATTCTTACTGTTGCCCACGAAGAATTTCTTGATCTTGATTTTACACCTTACCTTAATGAGAAAGGATTAATATATGATGTAAAAGGAGTACTTCCAAAGCAAAAAGTGGATAAAAGATTATAGTTAAATTTTATTAATATAAACACTAAAAAAATCTCTTTATCTTTGCAAAAAATAGCAAGATGCTTAAATTTACTATTTTGTTAAGATAAAAACTAATAATTAAAATCAAAGAATAAATGTTAGAACATGATGTCAGACCTTGGGGAGAATATTGGGTGCTCGAAGATGCAGCTACACATAAAGTTAAGAAAATTTTAGTCAACCCCGGGCAACGTTTATCTCTACAATATCACCATCATCGCGCAGAAGTCTGGACTATTGTTTCAGGTACGGGAACAATTACCATCAACGATGATGTAAAAGATTATATTCCGGGTCAGGTGGCACAGATTTCCTTAGGTGCACATCATAGAATAGAAAATAAAACAAATGAACCTGTAGTTTTCATTGAAGTACAATATGGAAGCTATTTTGGTGAAGATGATATTGTAAGAATTGAAGATGATTACAACCGCTCATGAAAATTTTTAATGTAATATTGTCTGGAGGTGTGGGTAGCCGTTTGTGGCCACTTTCCAGAAAACAGAATCCCAAACAGTTTCTAAAATTATTTTCAGGAAAATCGTTATTTGAATTGACTGCTGAAAGAAATTCTTCGGTGGTTAATGAAATAATTGTTGTAGGAAATACAGATCATATCGGATTGAGCAGACAGCTTCTACAAGACATCTCTTTGCCCCAAACCTTTATTACTGAAACTCAACCACGAAATACTGCTGCAGCAATTGCATTTGCTGCCTTTGCTGTAGATTCTGAAGATATTTTAATTATAACTCCTTCTGATCATCTTATACAAAATCAGGAAAGTTATGATCAAGCGATTAAAGAAGCAATTGATTTAGCTCAAAGAGATTTTCTCGTAACTTTTGGAGTAGTTCCATCAAAACCGGAAACTGGTTATGGATATATTGAATATGAAGGAAAAGATGTTTTATCATTCCGGGAAAAACCGAATACAGAAACTGCTCAGGAATTTTTAGATAGAGGAACGTTTTTATGGAATTCAGGGATGTTTTGTTTCAAGGCAGGAGTTCTTTTAAATGAACTTAAAAATTGGCAGCCGGAAGTCTATGAAAGATGTCTGGATGCTTGGAAAATTTCTGAAAATAAAGTTATTGATTCTACTGCTTCACTTAGAATACCTTCCATAAGCATTGATTATGCTGTAATGGAGCGTTCAAAAAAAATAAAAGTAATACCTGCACATTTCCGTTGGAATGATTTAGGATCTTTTGAATCTCTTTATGATTATTTGCGTTCTGTAGGTCACAATGTTGATGAAAATGGAAATATGATTATAGGAACTGATATTTTCACAGCTTTTGTAGGTATGAAGAACTGTATGTTTGTACATACAGATGATGCAATTTTGATCCTTCAGAAAGAAAAATCTCAGGATGTAAAGAAAATTTATAATCAACTCGAAAAATACCAGTCAACATTGAGATAATGTTTACTTATATTCGATAATTGATCCATTTTATTTAGTTAAAATACAAAATTGTATGAAGAAACCTTCTATTATTAATCTACCCAAAATATTGGATAAAAGAGGAAACTTATCCTTTTTTGAACATCCGAATCAACTGCCTTTCGAGATTGCAAGAACATACTGGATTTATGATGTACCAGGAGGAGAAGTTAGAGGAAGTCATGCCTTTACAGAGCAACAAGAGTTTATTATTGCACTATCAGGAAGTTTTGATGTGGTATTAAATGATGGTGAAAAGGAAGAAAGAATTTCTCTGAACCGCTCATATTACGGTTTATATATTCCTAAAATGTATTGGAGAAAACTAGAAAATTTTTCAACTAATTCTTTGGCACTGATTGTATCAGACAAATTATATGATGAGAATGATTATATAAGAGATTTTGAACAATTTAAAAACTTAAAGAATGCAATTTAATGTTGATGACTGTAAAATTGTAGAATTGCCAATTGTTCATAATGACAATGGGAATATTACAGTAATGGAAAATAATATGAATCTGCCTTTTGATATCCGCAGAATATATTATTTGTATGATGTTCCTATGGGAGTTGAAAGAGGAGGTCATGCTCATTATGAATTGCAACAGTATGTGGTTGCAGCAAGTGGTTCTTTCACATTTATTTTAGACGATGGAAAAAATAAAAAAGAGGTATTCCTTAATCATCCGAACAAAGCACTACACATCGTTCCGGGGATTTGGAGAGAAATGAAAGATTTTTCTAGTGGAAGTATATGCTTGGTGTTAGCATCAATAGAATATACAGAGAGTGATTATATTAGAGATTATGACAAATTTATTTTCTACAGAAAGAATGGATAAAAAAGTAATTTGTATAGCTGGGAAAAATAATATTGCTATCAATATAGCTTTATATATAAAAAAATTTTACAAGGAATTTAAACTAATTGCTTGCTGTAATGTAAATGATGATGGTAAAAATACTTTTCAAAGATCATTTAAAAACTTTTGTATTTTAAACGATATTGAAATTGTTGAATTGAAAAGTCTTTATAATATAAAAGATTTAATTTTTTTTAGCCTAGAGTTTGATAAGATAATTAAACCAGAATTATTTTCTACTCAAAAACTTTATAATATTCATTTTTCTTACCTTCCTGAATATAAGGGAATGTATACTTCTGCACTACCTATTTTAAACGGAGAAAATTATACTGGGGTAACGTTACATAAAATCGATGCAGGTATTGATACTGGAGATATTATTCAGCAAGAAAAAATTCAACTTAAAAAGGATATAACAGCTCAACAACTATATTTTAAGTATATTGAGTATGGTACTGTTTTAGTGAAAAATAATATTAAAGATATTCTGTATGATCAATTTGATTCTCAACAACAAAATTTTCATAAGTCCAGTTATTATTCAAAAGCTGCGATTGATTACTCAGACATTAAAATTAACTTAAATGCTACCGCATTTCAGATAAAGAATCAGATTCAAGCATTTACTTTTCCAGCATATCAATTGCCAATTATATTTAACCATCATATTTATCGAGCTGAAATACAGGATCAAAAAAGTGTAGGAAAGGCAGGTAAATTACTCTGTGATGAAGAATTTTGCTTTCTTATTTCCACAATCGATTATAATATCAAGCTATTTAAAGACTTAAGAAAGGATTTATTTGAAATTGCAGAAGAAGGAGATATTAAAAAACTATTATATTTTAGTAAAAATGGCTATGATATTTATCAAAGAAGTAGCCAAGGGTGGGATATTGCTATTATTGCTGCATACAATGGAAAATTAGAATTCTTAAATTATCTTTTACAAGAATTTGACTGGAATATTGACACTGAAAATAATAATGGTACATCTTTAATTATGTATCTTATGACATATTGCAGTATAAATGATAAACCAAACATTTTACATGATTTTTTAAAGTCACAAACTCCTCAAAAAGATCAAAAAGATTTTTTTAATAAAGATATCACATATTACGCTAAGAAATATAATAATACGGAAGTAATTAAAATAATAAAAGAATATTTTTAGTAGTAAGAATTTATATAAAAGAAATATTTATTTAAACAATAAATATTTTAATAAATAAAAAAGAAGCACAATTGGTGGAAATATTTATTATATTAAACTAATCCATTCCAACTCAAAAAATATGATTTTAAGAAAAAATCTCATCGGCAAAAATCTTCATATGAGGCCGGTAACAGTTGATGATGCACAATTTATATTAGATTTACGGTTAGATCCGGATCTGAATAAGTATCTCAACAAAACTTCACCATCACTAAAGAACCAAATTGAGTGGATAAATGATCAGATAAAAAGACAAAATGATTAGAAGATAAAAATAAAAATAGAATAGGAACCGGAGGTATATATAGCATAACAAATCAGGTATTTAATTGCGGTAGATGGATTATTAAAAAACAAGTATCGCCCATAATTGCAGTAGAAAGTATTATTTTATCTTATAATTTTGCTTTCAATGATTTAGAATTAAAGAAAGCTGAATTTGAGGTCAGAAAAGATAATTTAAAAGTGATTAATTTTCATTTGTCATACGGCGCAAAAATTTATAAAGAAACAGAAACGGATTTATATTTCGAATTTTTTAAAGATGATTTTGAAAACATGCTTACTAAGTTTCAAAATTTTCATATAATAAATATATTATGATCAAATTTTTAGATTTACAAAAAATAAATCTTGCTCATCAGCAGGAAATTGAGGAAAAATTACTTAACACATTTCGTTCAGGATGGTATCTTTTAGGAAATGAGGTTGAAAACTTTGAAGAGAATTTAGCAAAGTACATTGGTGCTGCTCACGCAATTGGTGTAGCTAATGGGCTTGATGCACTAAGGCTTATTTTGAGAGCATACATCGAATTAGGAGTGATGCAAAAAGGAGATGAGATTATCGTTCCTGCCAATACATATATTGCATCAGTTTTAGCGATTTCTGATAACGGATTGGTTCCCGTATTGGTAGAGCCAGATCTGAATAATTTTAATATAGATATTTCTAAAATAGAAGAGAAAGTTACTGAAAAAACAAAAGGAATTATGATAGTCCATTTGTACGGTAGAGTTATTTTCTCATCTGAACTTATGAAAATTGCTGAAAAACATAATCTTAAAATCATTGAAGATAATGCACAGGCAATTGGTGCAGAATTCAACGGTACAAAAACAGGAAATTTAGCAGATGCTTCAGGTTTCAGTTTTTATCCCGGAAAAAATTTGGGAGCTCTGGGCGATGCGGGTGCAGTAACAACCAATGACGAGGAATTGGCAAACACAATTCGTGCATTGGCAAACTACGGATCAAATCAAAAATATGTCAATGTACTCCAAGGATTAAATTCTAGATTAGACGAGTTACAAGCTTCAGCTTTAGATGTGAAGCTAAAATATATTGATAGCGAGAATCAGAGACGAAAAGATATAGCCAAAAGGTATATTGCTGAGATTAAAAATCCAAAGATTATTCTTCCTGAATTTCCTGAAAACGAAAAAGAGCACGTTTGGCATTTATTTGTAATCAGAACTAAGGAAAGAGAATTGTTACAAAATTATTATTCGCAAAATGGAGTACAGACTTTGATTCATTATCCTATCCCTCCACATAAGCAGGGAGCTTATAAAGAAATGAATGATTTAAGTTTTCCAATAACAGAAGGAATACATAATGAGGTAATGAGTTTACCAATAAGTCCTGTAATGACTGATGATGAAGTGAGTAAGATTATTGAAATCACTAATAAATTCTAGTGATAAATAAAGTTAAAAATATTCTTTCTAAAGATGTTGTAAAAGTTTTTTCACTAAATGCGATGGCTACATTAGTGAAGATGCTGACTGGCTTCGTCAGTATAAAAATTGTGGCAGTACTTATAGGTCCTCCTGGTATTGCGCTTTTGGGACAATTGTCAAATTTTTCGTCCATTTTTTTGTCATTATCTACAGGCGGTATCAGCAATGGTATTACTAAGTATGTAGCTCAGCATCAAGAATCTCAGAAGAAAGTAAATTTATATCTACAAACGTCAGTTTGGATAATAGGAATATTTACATTAATTAGTAGTCTTATTTTAATTTTTGGTTCAGGATATTTTTCGCAACTAATTCTTAAAAGTGATAAGTATCAATCTGTAATATTAATTTTTGGAATTACATTAATTCTTTATTCTCTTAATAATTTATTGCTATCAGTACTAAATGGCTATAAACATTTTAAACTATATATAAGAATTAATATTGCGGGAAGTATTGTAAGTTTAATATTTTCAGCAGTTTTAGCTTATTTTTATGGGGTGTATGGTGCTTTATTAGCTTCTGTAACTTATCAGTCTGTGGTGTTGATTGTAACTTTTATATCGTGTCTTAAAAGTAAATGGTTTACAATTGAAAGTTTTTTCGGTAGATTCAGTAAATTTTCGGCAACTCGTTTAGCTCACTATTCTCTAATGACTCTAGTAAGTGCTGCTACAGTCCCGGTAAGTCAATTAATGATAAGAAGTAAAATAGTTGAAAAAGCATCTTTGCATGATGCTGGAATATGGGAAGGAATTAATAAAATTTCAGGAATGTATCTTATGGTCATAACCACATCTTTGGCTATTTATTATCTACCTAGATTTTCGGAAATTGTAAAGCAAAGTGAGTTGAGAAAAGAGATTATGTCTGCATACAGACTTCTTATTCCAACTCTTATCGTAATATCATTAACTGTTTTTTTTCTTCAGAAGTGGTTAATTCTGATTTTATTTAATTCTGATTTTTTATCGATGAGACAACTTTTCCCATTTCAACTTATAGGGGATTTTTTTAAAGTAGCTAGTTGGATTTTATCTTTCCAAATGGTTGCAAAGTCGATGAGTAAATTATATGTTATTACAGAAATCATCACAATTTCAGTTTTGGTTATCTCATCTTTCTTATTGATAAACCATTACGGTGTTTATGGTGCTACTGTCTCTTATGCAATTACCTACATATTTTATTTTATTCTAATGGTAATTGTTTTTAGAAAATTAATTTTTAATAAAGAATAAATGAAAGTTTCAATATATAATCCTGCTCATCAAATGGGTGGAAGTGATATTTTACTTGCAAATTTAGCAGTTTTACTTTCAGGGAAGCCTGAATATGATGTAGACTATATTGAATTTTCGAATGGTCATACCATCGAATATATAAAAAAAAATAATTCACAATGTAATATAGTGAATGTACATAAAGACGCTAAAATACGTATTAAGGAAGGTATTGTTGTTTTAATTCTATTACATGCAAAACTAATCGGTGAAACGATTACTTTAGGTGAAAATGTAAAATTGGTATTTTGGTCTACACATCCAGAAGATGGAATTAAAATATTGCCTTTATTTAATATATTCTATAAAAAAAATGAACCTTATAGGAGGATAATCGCCAATCTTATAACACCACTACAAAAATCCAGAACTAAAAAGTTTTTTGAGCTAGGAATAGAAAAAAAGGGTATTGTATGGATGGATAAATGTAATTATGATTATAATAAATATTTTTATAATTTAGGTGATAGAGAGCAAACGTATTGGCCTTTGATTACTTCGTATCCTCTCGCTCCAATTAAAGATAATTATAAAATTGATGATAACAAACCAATTAATATATGTTTGTTGGGGAGAGTTATTGATTTTAAAATAATTCCCATATTGGATCTTTTACCAACAGTTGTTTCTTTAAAGAGTAAAATCAAATTTCACATTATAGGAACTGGCGAATATGAGGGTGTTTTAAAAGAAAGTTTTGATAAACTAGGTTTTGCTTATAATTTTATCGGACATGTACAAAAAGACCAGTTAGACTTTGAGCTTTTAAAATATGATATGATTCTTGGAATGGGTACTTCTGTTTTAGAAAGTGCTAAATTAGGAATTCCTAGTATGGTAATGAATGGTTCATATACTGAGCTTAAATCTCAGGATTTAAAATATGAATGGCTACATAATTGTCCGCCAAGTTTTGTAGGAGAAGTGGTTTTTTTAAGGGATCAGAATAATACTCTCACTCAAAATTTTGAGGTGTTATTCCAACAGTTTTATAGAGAAAATGAAAGCATTGGAAATGCTTGTTATCAACATTGGGACAAATATTACAGTCAGCATTCATTTCTTAGCAAAGTTACTCAGGATCTTTCAGAAAATACCATGTATTACCACGAGATTAAACCATTGCTTAATCTTAATCCTGTAAATAAATTGGTGAATAAATTCAAAAATATTCTTTTATCAAAAAAAGATTAATTAAATAATAATTAAAAAATATTAAAGTTCTTATTTATGAAGTTTTTAGTTGTTGATTTATTTAATAAATTTAAAAAATTCCAAGGATATCTATATTGGAATTTAAAGGGGGTGAGAGTTGTATGTTCATCATATGTTTCTATGAAAGCCAATCTTACTAACTGTTCTGTTTTTGGTAATTCTGTAGTGCTTGATGAGTCTGTTGTTGGAGAAAATAGCTATATGACAGATGCTTATATTCAACATGCAACTATTGGCGTATATTGTAGTATTGCTCCCGGTGTTAAAATTGGTTTGGAAGAACATGATATTGAGAATTATTCTACTCATCCAAGTACTTATGATAGTAAATCTTTTGTAAAAAGTAGAGGAAGAACTGAAATAGGAAATCATGTATGGTTAGCTGCGAATTGTGTGATTTTACAAGGGGTGAAAATAGGAGATAATGCAGTTATTGCAGCAGGAGCAGTCGTGACAAAAGATGTTCCTGAAGGAGAAATCTGGGGAGGAATACCTGCTAAATTTTTAAAGAAGAGGAATCTATGAAATATATTGTAGTGCATGCAGGTAGGAGAGATGATTATCAAGTAGCTTTAGCACTTGCTGATAGCAACTCGCTAAAATGTCTTGTAACAGATTTTTATGCACCTTTCGATACATTTATTATAGGTAAGGTTTTAAGATTGTTACCTACATCAATACAGCCAAAATTAAAAAAAAGGTATAAAGAAGGATTGAGCAGTAATCTTGTTACAATAAGTTTTCTTTCTGTTTTTTATGAAATTTTATATTCATTTACAAAAGACATTAAGTACAGTACACTCAAAGATAAAGCATTGGGTAATTCCGCTAAAAAACTTTCACTAAAGCACAACTTACCAGTTTTAAGTATGAATACATATGCAAAATATGCTTTTGAAGGAAATCCGGTGAGTCCTAAAGTTTTATTTCAGTTTCATCCGCATACAACTTTTGTAAAAAATATTTTGCAGGAAGAAATGGACATGAACGAAATTTCTAAAAAATCTCTACTACAAGAATATGAGTTTTCTGTAACAGATTCTGTGTTACAAAATCTTTCACAAGAGATTCACTTGGCAGATCATATTATATGCGCAAGTAGCGTTACTGCAAAATCTTTGATGAATGAAGGTGTTCAGGATGATAAGATTAAGATTATACCTTATGGAGTTGACACTTCATTATATCCTTATAAAAAGAGAGAAGTAGTAGATAAAAATTCCATTTTTAAAGTGATTTTTATTGGAAGTCTGAATCAGAGAAAAGGAATTACCTATTTGTTAGAAGCCCTTGAAAATATTCCTAAAGTAGAATTAAATATTGTAGGAAGGGGTATTTTTGACAATGATCTTTTGAATAATTATAATGTAAAAATTAACATACATAAAAATATTCCTCACAACGAAATGGTTTCACTTTTACAAAACTGTCACTGTTTTGTATTACCTTCGCTTGTGGAAGGTTTTGGTCAAGTTATTTTAGAAGCAATGGCAACAGGAATTCCTGTAATAGCATCTGAAAATACAATTGCATCAGATATTATTAATGATGGTGAAAACGGTTTTTTAGTTCCTGTCAGAAATTCAGTTGAAATTAGAAAAAGTATAGAATTATTGATTAAAAATCCTGAACTTGTAAGTATAATTGGAGATAAAGGATTCAATACATCGGAAAAATTAACCTGGGCAAATTTTAGAAAAAACATCAAAAATCATCTCCAAAGTCTTTTATAAATAAAAAAATGGAATTTTATATACTTGGAAGTTTGTTTCTATCTGGTTTTATAATGGCTGTAAAAAATTTTCGCAGGCATTTCCTCCTATTTTTTATTCTGATTATTTATTTTATCTGCTTTTTTTTAGGGCCTTTAAATTCGATCAATTTTAATAAATATACACATCTAGGTGGTAACTTTAAGAATGGTTTTTATGATACATTAGATCTGTATTCTATAGGTATATTTTTTTTGCTCATAGGGTATGGATTCAGTTATAGATTAAGTAATGAAAATTTTAATAAGAAATTATATAATTATGTTTTAAATCCAAAGTATAAATATTATATGTGGATCTTCTTCATTTCATTGGTTTCCATGATAGGAAGAAATATTAGTGAGGGAGTATATGGAGGAGGTATTTATAATTATCTCGCATTTTTGGGAGATTCGCTTATATTAGCATTTATTATTCTTATTTATGAGAAAAGATTTAACAGTAAGCTTTGGCATTGGGTAATTTTATTGCTTTCTATTTTATGCTACTTAATTTTGGGATTTAGATACCGAATCCTTTTATTGATTATCGGGGTGATTTATCATTTTGTCGTTACAAGCCGAATTTCTTTTAAGACAATAATAAAATGGATTTTTATTCTTTGGATAATTTCTTACGCTATTAATTTTATAACATTGAATAGGCGTGCTTTCAGAACTTTAGAATTCAATGATGTCACTTTTGAATCGAAAGTTGAAAACAATTTGTCTCCATATCAATTGGTGCTCCACCAAACTGATAATTATAAAACAGAAATGATGGTGGTAAAATATATGAGAGATAATAATGTAGAGTATGATTACGGCGAATCTATGTTTACACATATTTTTATCAGAATTATCCCGGCAACTTTTTTTGAAAATGATAAAAAACCAGATATTCCTCAGTTAGATGTTATAAAAAAATCATTTAATTCAAAAGAAGGAAGATATGCAGGAGCTGCTGTTTCCAATGTAATCGAATATTATATTGCATTTGGTGTTGCAGGAATTATTATTTGTATGCTCATTTTAGGTGTTTTTTTAGGATGTATTTCAAGGAAAACGAATCTCAACAATACAAGAGACCGTGTAATTATTGTAATGATTGCAATGGTAATGTTTCAGGAAATTACCCGTGGATATCTACCTCAAAATGTAACTTTATTAGCATTTCTCCTGATTACCTTTAAATTATTTTATAAAAAACAATATGTTAGCAATAGTAACCAACATACCAACACCATATAGAACTGCTTTTTTTAATGTTTTAAACGAAGAATTATTAAAGGTAAATGATTCTTTACACGTTATCTATTGTGCTGAAACTGAAACAGGAAGACATTGGAAGTTCTCTCCTGAAGAAAACAAATATCCTTATACATTTCTGAAAGGTTTCCATCCGGAATTTAAAAATTTTGCTCCTCATATCAATTTTGGATTAATTTCTTGCTTGAAAAAACTGAAACCAGAATGGATTTTAATGGCTGGAAGTTGGAATGCACCAGCTACAATAAACATTCTTTTGAATAAAAATAAGTTAAATTGTCCTGTTTTATTTTGGAGTGAAGGTCACATTGATGCGCAAGTACGCTCAAACAAATATGTAGATTTTTTAAGGGAAAAAACATTGCAAAATATTAATTATTTTGTTGTGCCTAATCAAAAATCAAAGGAATATATACACCACTATAATAGTGAAGCAATTGTAGACTTTTTACCAAATACGGTAGATGAAGAATTTTTTTCTCTTTCTGAAATAGATTCTAAAACTAAAAGTAGAACAACTAAAAATCTGCCTTTAGATAAAACAGTTGTTGTATTGGTTTCCTCGCTAGATTCTAGAAAAGGTGTTTTAGAATTTTACGATGCATTTAAAAAATCTAATAATGATAATTTATATGTTGTACAAATCGGAACGGGAGAGTTTTTTGAAACTTTAAAAGAAAGGATTGTAAAAGATAATCTTTCAGACAATTATTTTTTAACAGGACAGTTAGAAGCAAAAGATGTAAGAGAATATCTTATTGCTGCTGATATATTTGCACTTCCGACCAAATCAGATCCCAATCCTTTGAGTCCGATAGAAGCTGCATTTCTAAAAAAATCTCTTTTAGTTTCTTCAAAAGCAGGAAATGCAAAAGATCTTATATCAGAAAATGAAAATGGTTGGATTATCAATGAAATTAATGAAGAAGATCTTATTGAAAATATAAATAAAATCGCAAAGACTGAGAGATCAAAATTAGAAGAAATGGGCGAAAGGTCTTTTGAAATAGTTTCGGCATCTTTTACAAGAAAAAAAGCGGCGCAAAATCTCATCACGTTTTTACAAACAATAAAGAAATGAAATTAATCATAGATAATTCTAATCTTTTTGCAGGTGGTGGTTTACAGGTTGCAGCATCTTTTCTGAGAGATTTAAAAAACATGAATCTTAAAGATGATTTTCATGTCATACAATCTGTGAATTGTGCAAGTATAATTGGAAAAGAATCTTTCCCCGATAATTTCACATTTTATAATTTAGACAAATCTGAAGAAAAATCTAAAGCAAAAAGAATTAAAAGCGTTAGAAAAATAGAAGATACTATACAGCCGGATTGTATTTTTACACTTTTTGGTCCATCATATCATAAAAGCAAATTTCCCAAATTGGTAGGATTTGCCATTCCCTTTATTATATATCCCGAATCACCATTTTTTAAACAGATTTCTTTTAAGGAAAAACTGTATTACAAATTACTTTCGGTTATCAAAACCTATAGCTTTAAAAAATATGCTGATGCATTGATATTTGAAACGGAGAATGCAAGAAAAATATTTACTGAAAGAGAAAATTTTGCTAAAGAAAGCTTTACTGTAGGAAATACACTCAACGAAGTGTTTATAAAACCGAATCATTGGGTTGATTTTGAAAATGTACCTTCAAGTAAGTATAATATTTTATTTTTAACTGCAAATTACCCACACAAGAATATGATGATTCTTCCAGAAGTTATCAGAATTCTAAAGGATAAATTTCACTTAAAAGATTTTAAATTTTTAATTACTTTAAATAAAAATGATTTAAATTTCTCTGAATACGACAATGAAAATATTGAATATTTAGGAAAGGTAGAATTAGAAAAAATTCCGTCATTATATAAAAATTCAGATATTATTTTTATTCCTACCTTATTAGAGGTTTTTTCTGCAACGTATTTAGAAGCTATGTTGATGAAAAAACCAATTGTTGCATCGGATTTAGGATTTTCTCGTGATATTTGCGGAGATTCTGCTTATTTTTGTGAACCCATAAATCCGGAGTCTTATGCAGATGGTATTTTTAAAATAATTAATGACGAAAGCCTTAGGAATGATCTGGTAAATAAAGGAACCGAAAATTTAAAACGTTTTGGCTCAAGTATGGACAGAACAAATAGTTACCTCAACATTATTAATAAACTGATTAAAGATCATGAAAATTCAAAATAAAACACTTTTAATAACTGGCGGAACAGGTTCATTCGGAACTGCAGTTCTCAACAGGTTTTTGCAAACAGATCACTTCAAAGAAATCCGTATTTTTTCTCGTGATGAGAAAAAACAAGATGATATGAGAAACTTATACAAAAACGATAAAATAAAATATTATATCGGTGATGTTAGAGATTTTTCTAGTGTGGAACCTGCTACGAGAGGAGTTGATTATATTTTTCATGCTGCGGCTTTGAAACAAGTGCCTTCTTGCGAATTTTTTCCAATGCAGGCTGTGAAAACGAATGTTGAAGGAACGCAGAATGTAATTCGTGCAGCAACTGCTAATAAGGTACAGAAAGTAATTTGCTTATCAACAGATAAAGCAGCTTATCCGATCAATGCAATGGGAATTTCTAAGGCTATGATGGAAAAAGTTGCGGTAGCGGAGTCTAGAAATACTACTGAAACTGTAGTATGTCTTACCCGTTACGGTAATGTGATGGCTTCTAGAGGTTCTGTAATCCCATTATTTCTGAATCAGATTCAGAAAGGTGAACCTATTACGATTACCGACCCAAATATGTCACGTTTCTTTATGTCTTTAGAAGATGCGGTTGATTTGGTATTGTTTGCTTTTGAACATGCAAATCCGGGAGATTTATTTGTAAACAAAGCTCCAGCAGGAACAATTGGAGATTTGGCACAGGCATTAATTGAATTGACAGGTAAAGAAGTGCCTGTAAAAGTGATTGGAACTCGTCACGGAGAAAAATTGTATGAAACTCTTTGTACCCGTGAAGAAATGGCTAAAGCAGAAGATATGGGAGATTTTTACAGAGTACCTGCAGATAATCGTGATTTGAATTATGCACAATATTTCTCTGAAGGTGAGGAAGAAGTTGCCCAAATTGAAGATTATCATTCTCACAATACAGAACAGCAGGGAGTTGAAGGTCTTAAAAAGCTGATTTCAATTTTGCCGTTAATCCGTAAAGAAGTTTTCGGCGAAGATGTAATGCAATATCCTTATTAATTTTTCCTGTTATGATTTTTGAAGGAAAACGTCACGAAGATGAAAGAGGAATTATTACTTATAATAATGATTTTGATGCTTCTCAAATCAAAAGAATCTATACTATTGAAAACCATTCGACGTATTTTATTCGCGGTTGGCAAGGTCATAAAATAGAACAGAGATGGTTTGCATGTATGAAAGGTAGTTTTGAAATTTCTGTAATTTCAGTAGATAATTTTACAAATCCTTCTAAAGAATTAACAATTCAGAAATATCAATTACGGGACGATGTATTAACTTACCTCCATATTCCTTCGGGTTGCATTACTGCAATTCAGTCAAAAGAAAAGGGAAGTAAACTGCTGGTTTTAGCAGATTATGAATTGGGGGAAATCAATGATGAATACAGATACAATTTAGATTATTTTAATACCATAAAATAGCTGTCGGTTTTAATCGACAGTAAGCCAAAAAGCTAAAGAAATGAAAAAAATCGGAATTACCGGTCAGAATGGTTTTGTCGGAAGACATTTATATAATACTTTGGGTTTATTTCCTGAAGAATTTGAAAGGGTTGATTTTAAAAAAGAATATTTTGAAGATCAAAACGAGTTAGATCAATTTGTAAAGCAATGCGATGTAATTGTACATCTTGCGGCAATGAACCGTCACGAAAGTGAGCAGTTTATTTACGAAACCAATGTTGGTTTAACTCAAAAGCTTGTAGATTCTTTAAAAAGAACCGATTCAAAAGCTCATGTAATGATTTCTTCTTCAACTCAGGAAGAAAGAGATAATCTTTATGGGAAATCTAAAAAAGAAGGTAGAGAAGCTTTGGCAAATTGGGCTGAGGAAAACGGAGGAAAAATAACAGGTTTGATCATTCCAAATGTTTTTGGTGCTTTCGGAAAACCTTTTTACAATTCTTTTGTTGCTACATTTTGTCATCAGTTAACT
>Ga0163161_10000618_pt1 | contig 28498 bp, 16 predicted proteins | sample S45metaG_FD_129847 | JGI IMG/M metagenome (GOLD analysis project Ga0163161, IMG submission 129847) | Switchgrass rhizosphere microbial communities from Kellogg Biological Station, Michigan, USA - S4-5 metaG | ecosystem: Host-associated > Plants > Roots > Rhizosphere > Soil | place: USA... | reverse complement strand
TTCGAAAACCGGCGTGACATAGGCGTTAACCCAGTAGTGATCACCGGTCTTGCAGCGATTCTTGACAATGCCCATCCATGGCAAGCCTTGTTTCAGTGTGCCCCACATGTGCGCGAACACCGCGGCAGGGACGTCAGGGTGACGGACCAGGTTGTGCGGTGCACGGATCAGTTCCTCTCGAGAGAACCCACTGATTTCAACGAAGGCGTCGTTGCAGTAGGTGATCACGCCCTTGGCGTCGGTGGTGGAAATCAACCGTTGCTGAGCCGGGAAGGTCCGTTCGCGTTGTGTAATGGGCTGGTTGTTACGCATGGCTTTTTCAATCCGCAAGGCTTTCAGAAGTTGTCGGCTGCGCCGCGAATTTATTGAATTTTTTTTATTAATCGGACGTGGGTCTCACATTTTCTGCATTTCGCTGATGGGGCCTGGCTCTCCCAACGGTTGAGCTATTCAGGTTTCCCTCAGGGGACTGGGCGCGTATGATTCGCCGCTGTTTTATGTAGGACGTTGGCTGGGTGCAAGCAGGATTTTAGCGACACGACCTTTATAAGGTGTCGCCGGTTTTCCAGCATTTAAATTAATGGAAGTTGATTGTTGCCCAATCCTTGGAAAAAGGTTGGGTATGAAAAGGGCTCGTAGCAATGCGTAAAAAAGTTGCAATCATAGGGACGTCGTTCCGTTTTCCAGGCTCTACTTCTGCAACTTTTTGGCCGCACCTGTTAGATCGGCAGAGCTTCATCACCGAAGCAGATTTTTCACGCTGGTCCAAGGACGAGTTCCTGCACCCGGACAAGGCCAACCCAGCGACGTCCTATACATTCGCGTCTGGCTCGCTTGGCGATATCTCCACCTTCGACGCAGGCTTTTTCAATATTTCTCCGCGCGAAGCCGCGATCATGGACCCTCAGCAACGCCTGTTGCTCGAGCTCGGCTGGGAAGTGTTCGAGAACGCTGGCGTCAAGCCTTCGAGCCTGCGCGGCAGCGATTGTGGCGTTTACCTGGTCATTGCCAGTGTCGATTACAGCTACAGGTTGGCGCATGACTTGTCGGCGATCGAAGCGGCCACCGCCACGGGCAACACCTTCAGCATTGCGGCCAACCGGCTCTCTTATTTCTACGACCTGCAAGGTCCGAGCATGGCCATCGACACGGCGTGCTCGTCTTCTCTGATTGCGTTTCACCAGGCGTGCCAGGCGATTCAGAACGGTGATATTGAACAGGCGCTGGCCGGTGGTATCAGCCTGCACCTTCATCCGTTCGGCTTCCTGATTTTTTCCAAGGCGTCGATGCTCTCGCGCACAGGCCAATGCCATGTGTTCGATGAATCCGCTGACGGTTATGTCCGGTCCGAAGGTGCTGGTCTGTTCTATCTGAAGGATTACGACAAGGCGGTCGCGGACGGTAACCAGATCCTGGCCGTCGTAGCCGGCACCGCGGCGAACACCGATGGCCGCAAGTCGAGTCTGACTGTACCGAGTGCCGAGGCGCAGATTGCACTGATGACACAGGCTTACGCTACGGCCGGCATCGACGCCACGCAGATCGATTACCTTGAGGCGCACGGCACCGGCACACCGGTCGGCGATCCGATTGAAAGCCGCGCCATTGGCGAAGCGCTCGGCCAGCAACGCCCTGCCGACCAGCCGCTGCTGATCGGCTCGATCAAAAGCAACATTGGCCACCTTGAAGCCGCGTCCGGTGTTGCCGGTTTGATGAAGGCGCTTTTCTGTGTGATTAAACGCCAGGTGCCGGCCACCATCGGCATCACCAGGCTCAATCCGAATATCCCGTTCGCCGACCTCAACTTGCAGGTCGTCACCGAAACTCAGGCACTCAAGCCCACCGGCAAACTAGTGGTCGGGGTCAATTCGTTCGGTTTTGGTGGTGCGAACGCGCACGTTATTCTGGAAAGTCCACCGCAGGCCGATGAGGCACCAGCCTCGACTGATCACCCTGTGCCGCTGATTGTGGCGGCCAAGGACAGCGCAGGTCTGGCCGCTCAGTCGGAGCAGTTCGCGGAGTTTTTGTCCGAGTTTGGCGAGGGAAGCCTTTACGACGTTGCCTATCAGTCACTGGTGCGTCGTGATGTGCATCCGCAGCGGGTCGTGGTGTTTGGCGCCGATGCTCAACAGAGTGCTCAGGCACTGCTCGATTTTGCGACAGATCCCGGGGTGCCAACCCTGTCGGCGGTGCTCGAAAGCGGTCTGGCGCTGGAGCAACCGAAAGGCCCGGTGTTCGTTTATTCCGGTAATGGCTCGCAGTGGCAAGGCATGGGCAAGTCGTTGCTCGCCGACCCGGTGTTCCATCAGGCCGTGGCCGAGGTGGACGCCATTTTCGAACCGCTGGCGGGTTACTCGCTACGGGCGGAACTGGCCGGCGACAATGGCGAAGACCGCTATCAATTGACCGAGATTGCTCAACCGGCGCTGTTTGCATTGCAGGTCGGTATCACGCGGATGCTGGCCGCGAAAGGTGTTCTGCCAATGGCTGTCACTGGGCACAGCGTGGGTGAAGTCGCCGCCGCCTGGGCCTGCGGTGCGCTGACGCTCAAGGACGCCACGCGGGTTATTTACCACCGCAGTCGTTTGCAAGGATTGACCAAAGGCAGCGGGCAAATGTCGGCGGTCGGTCTCAGCGGCGAAGACACCGCCAGCCTGCTGCAAACGCTCAACCTGCACCACGATCTGGTGGTCGCCGGTGAGAACAGCTTCAAGGGCGCCACCGTCGCCGGTCCGCAAGCCGCACTGGACGTTCTGGAACAAGCGCTGACCGAGCGTCAGGTCTTCGTTCGGCGTTTGGGCCTCGATTACGCGTTCCACTCGCCGGCCATGGACGTGATCCGCGATGCGCTGATCGACGTGTTGAGCGATGTGGTGCCGGGGCCGTCGCGCATTCCGATGTATTCGACCGTGACCGGTGACGAACTGGCCGGTGAGCGACTGGACGCCGAGTACTGGTGGCAAAACATCCGCTTGCCGGTACTGTTCCAGTCCGCCACCGAAAAGCTCGCCGAGCAGGGCTATAACGTGTTCGTGGAAGTCGGTCCGCACCCGATTCTGCGTTCGTACGTGGCCGACGCGCACAGCCGTCAGGAACGGCAAGCCGTCGTGATCGCGACGAACCTGCGTGGCGAAGAAACCCCACAGCTAATCGACCGCACTGTGGCCAAAGTCTTGATCGCCGGCGTGGACATTCAGCTGGACTGTCTGTTCCCGCATACCGGTCGATTCGTGCAGTTGCCTAATTACGCCTGGCAACGCGAGCATCACTGGCACCCGGAAACACCCGAATCTTCCGGTCACCTTCAGCGCGAGCGCGTTCATCCGCTGTTGGGCTACGCGCTGCCTGGGCATGAACTGACCTGGGACAATCGCCTGGACACCCAGCTGTTCCCATCGCTGGGCGACCACATGGTCGGCGACGCGGTGTTGTTCCCTGGCGCCGGTTTCACCGAGGTCGCGCTGGCCGCTGCATTGCAGTATCAGCCGGGCGAGTACGTGGAAATCGAAGAGCTGGAAATCCACAGCCCGCTGTTGCTGCACGCCGATTCCAGCAAGAAAGTCCGAGTAGTGGTCGACAGCACCGACGGTGCGCTGTCCATTGTTTCGCGCAGCACGGCCCAGGCCGAACCGTGGGTTCAGCATGTGATCGCCAGATTTCCTGGCGAAGCCCGCGGCGGTTTGCTCGCCGGCACCGCGCCGGCCTTGCCGAGCCGCGCAACGGACTTCACCTCGGCGGATCATCTGGCGCTGACCCGTGCGGTCGGTCTCAATTACGGCCCGGCCTATCAGGCGGTTGCGGACGGTTGGATTGACGATAATCAAGTGTTGGCGCGGCTCACCGTTCCGAGCCTGATCGAGGCGGAACTCACGAGCCTGCATTTGCACCCGGCATTGCTCGACAGCGCTTTCCAGTTGATCACCCAACTGTTGAGCAGCGACACCAGAAGCCGTAAGGGCCTGGCGTTCATACCGGTCAAACTCGGACGTATCGCGTTCGCGGCGGGCAGCCTGCCGCCGTGCCTGGCTCAGGTCCGGCTAGTGCGCCGTTCGGAACATTCGCTGTTGGCTGACTTCACCCTGTACGACGCCGAAGGCCGCGCGGTCATCTGCATCAAGGACGCGCGTTTCCGGGGTGTGCGCCTGCACAAGGATCGCAGCGGCGATCTGAAACTGGTGGACTTCGTCGGGATTGCCAAACCCTATCCCGTCGCTGGCCCTCGTTCGCCGCTGACGGGTTCGCTGTTGGGCGCGACCTTGCAGCAACAGATTGCCGCGATTGCGCACGATCCGGCGCTGGTCCGTTATGCCGATGAAATCGACCCGCTGCTCGACAACCTGTGCGGCAGTTTCCTGTGGGAAGCTATCGAGCAACTTGGTGGTGAACTCACGCTGCAGCAGCGTTCGAGCTGGGGCCCGGAGGCGTACGCGCTCTCGGGTTACCTCGATCATTTGCTGGCGCTGGCTGTGGAAGAGGGCAGCCTCGTCCTGACCACTAAAGGCAGCTGGCAAGTGGCCGATCAAGGCGAGCGCGCGAGCGCGCAAGACATTTGGCAGGAACTGTTCCGCAGTTATCCCGAACACTTCCAGATCATTCATTCGGTCGGCCGCATCGGCGTGCACCTGCTGGCGCTGTTGAGCGGGCAAGTGAGCATCGCGCAACTACTGCCACGGGAAACCTCGCCGGCGCTATTGGCCCGTCAGGTGCTCGGCGCCGCCGGCTATCACGCCTTGCTCGGCAGCCTGCGCGCGCACATCACCGAACGCCTGGCCGTGCTGCCTGATGGCCAGCGCCTACGTATTCTCGAGCTGGGTTTTGACGGTGTGCCATTGGCCGCCGACCTCGCGGCGACGCTGGACTTCGACCGCATCGACTATCAGTGCTGCGCGGAAAACATTGACCAGGTGTCGATGCTCCAGGCGGACTTTGCCAACCTGCAGATCATGACCCTGGCCGATTTCGCGCAATTGCCACAGGTACCGGGCAACGATTTCGACCTGGTGCTGGTCACTACTGACCTGGCGCCGCTGGAAGCGGTCAACCAAGGCCTGCAACACGTGGCGACACGGCTTTGCGCTCACGGTGAACTGCTGTTGTTGGCGCAACACCCCGCGCGTTGGGCGGACTTTACCTTCGGCGCACAACCGTCCTGGTGGCTGGCCGGGTACGGACAGCAAAGACTGTCGGCGCAGCAGCGTCCAGGTTTCTGGCAACAGGAATTGCAGCGTCATGGCCTCGCCGTGTCCGAGCCGTTGGAGCTGATCCCTCACACGGCTTCCGGCAGCTACTGGTTGCTGGCGGCTGCGCACACACCAAAATCCCTTAAAGTTGACGCTGAGCCTGCGCGCCAGAACTGGTTGCTGGTGGCCAGCGAACAGGAGGCGGACGCGCCATTTGCCCGCGCCTTGGCGTCGACCTTGCGCGAGCATGGCCAGGACGTTGCGCTGCTGGCCCCGGATTCTGCCGCGGGGTTGGCGGACCAATTGCGTCTGACCGGCGCCGCACCGCACCACGTGGTGATGCTGGCCGGCCTGTTCGCCACGCAAGGATTGGAGGCTCAGGCTGACCGTTGCATGCTGGCCGCCGCGATCACTCAGGCCTGTGAGGCCGTAGGTATCGCGCCGGATTGCTGGTTGCTGACCTCCGGCGCCGCCGTTCATTTGCTGCCCCTTGGCGCTCGAACCGAAAGCACCGTGCAAGGGCTGGCCGATGCAGCCTTGTGGGGCTTCGGTCGAACCCTGGCCAACGAGGCCGTCGGTTGCCGCGTGCGCCTGCTCGACCTGGCCACCGACGCAGGTGTCGAAGCACTGCTGCCAGCGCTGTTGCAGGCCGACGGTGAAACCGAACTGGCGATCAGCGCCGCTGGTGATCGCTACGTCGCCCGTTTGCGCATCCAGCCCAATGACGTGCCGGGTGACCCGCTCCAGCATGCGCCCGCCCAGGTCAAACTTGGCTTTGATTTACCGGGTCAGCTGCGCAATTTGCGTTGGGAGACCCGACCACCGCTGGTACCGGCCGGTGATGAACTGGACATCGAAGTCCAGGCCACCGGTTTGAACTTCCGGGACGTCATGTATGCCCTCGGTCTGCTCTCCGATGAGGCCATTGAAAATGGCTTTTCGGGCCCGACCCTGGGCTTTGAGTTCGCCGGTGTGGTTTGCGGTAAAGGCGCGTTGGTCGAGGGAGATTTCCAACCGGGCGAGCGCGTCGTCGGGTTCGGTCCGTCAAGCTTCGCCAACCGTCTGGTGACCAATGCCAACGCGGTCGCGCGCATTCCTGAAGGCATGTCGTTCGAAGCGGCGGCGACCATTCCGAGCACGTTCTTCACCGTCTATTACGCGGTGCATTACCTGGCGCGGCTTGAGCCTGGCGAAAAGATCCTGATCCACGGCGCGGCCGGTGGTGTGGGCATCGCCGCCATCCAGATCGCCAAATGGTGCGGCGCCGAAATTTACGCCACGGCCGGCAGCGACGAGAAGCGCGATTTCCTGCGCCTGGTCGGCGTCCAGCACGTATTCGACTCCCGATCGCTGGCGTATGCCGACGACATCCTGGCAATCACCGATGGCCGGGGGGTGGACGTGGTGCTCAACTCGCTGGCGGGCGAGGCGATCAACCGCAACCTGAGAGTGCTCAAACCATTCGGGCGTTTCCTTGAGCTCGGCAAGCGCGATTTCTATCAGAACACCAAGATTGGCCTGCGGCCGTTCCGCAACAACATCAGCTACTTCGGCATCGATGCCGATCAACTGATGAGTGAGCGTCCACAGCTGACCCGTCGGTTGTTCAGCGAAATGATGGGGTTGTTCCAGGACGGCTTCCTCACGCCGCTGCCATACCGCGCCTTCGATGCCAATGAAGTCGTCGAAGCGTTCCGCTACATGCAGCAGGCGCGGCAGATCGGCAAGATCGTCGTTACCTATCGCACACTGATTCAGAATGTCTTCAGCGCACCGGCGGCTCAGCCGCCAGCGTTACAGCTGTCGGCCGATGGCGCCTATCTGGTCACCGGTGGTCTCAGCGGATTCGGCCTGCGCACCGCGCAATGGCTGGTGGAAAAAGGCGCTCGCCATCTGGTGTTGCTGGGTCGCCGTGGCGCCGCCACCGAAGAAGCGCAGCCGATGCTCGCGGTCTGGCGCGAGCAGGGCATCAAGGTTCAAGCGCTGGCGTGCGACATCACCGACGCCGCGCAACTGAAGTCGGTCATTGCGCGCATCGAAGCCGGTGACCACCCGTTGCGCGGTGTTGTGCACGCGGCCACGGTGTTCGATGACGGGCTGATTCGCAACCTGACCTCACAACAAGTACAGCGGGTACTTGAGCCCAAAGCCAAGGGTGCGCAATACCTGCATGAAATGACCGCACACCTGGCGCTGGACTTCTTCGTGCTGTTTTCCTCCGCAACCACGCTGTTCGGCAACCCGGGTCAAGCCAACTATGTTGCGGCCAACCATTGGCTCGAAGCCCTGGCCCGCCATCGCCTGGCTCTCGGTTTGCCTGCGACCAGCGTGCTATGGGGCGCCATTGACGATGCGGGTTTCCTCGCGCGAAACGAGGACATCAAAGACGCCCTGCAAAGTCGCATGGGTGGCTCGGCGTTGCTCTCGCAAGTGGCGCTGGACACCCTCGAACGACTGCTCTTGCAGCAACGTTCCGGCCTCGGCGTGCTGGAGCTCGACTGGAAAGCGCTGTCGCGCTTCCTACCGGCTGCGAACACGCCGAAGTTCAGCGAACTGGCCCGTCTCAATGGTGGTGAACAGGACGAGGAAAGTGACATCGACGATATCCAGCGTTTGCTGGTCGAGCTGAACGCACAGGAGCTGACGGAGCTGTTTGGTGAAATGCTCAAACAGGAAATCAGCGAAATCCTGCGCTTGCCGACCAACAAACTCGACATCACCCGTCCCCTGCAAGAGTTGGGGCTGGACTCGTTGATGAGCGTCGAGCTGGTGGTCGCAGTTGAGGAACGCTTCGGGATTCGCCTGCCGGTGATGGAACTGAGCGAAACCTCCAGCATCGCCAAGTTGACCGGGCGGATTCTCGAACTGTTACGCGGCAACCAGGAGCATGACGCGGCACAGGTCAGCGCCGACACGCTGCAATCGCGTGCAGCCGATGCGCTGTCGCGTCACGGCGCGGAGCTGTCCCGGGAGGACATTGCGCAATTGAGCGATGGCCTCAATGGCCAGGATTCCAACCTCACTCGTTTGATTAACTGATTCGGACTATGACCAATAAATCCTCCCCAGGGCTTGCCGCTTCTATGAAAGACAAGCTGATCCAGCAAGCCTTGGAGCGGCGCCTGCGCCAGACGACTAATGTCGCGCCAGGACCTTCGCTGGAGGGCGTGAACGGCGCGGTGCATAGCGTGCCGGAACAGTTTTATCGTTTCGATCAGCACCCCGGCTATCAGCAGCTGCGGATCATGCTCGACGGCGCGGCGCGTTTCGGGCTGACCAATCCGTTCTTCAAATTGCATGAAGGCCTGGCGGGCGCGGAAACCGTGATCCAGGGCGCCCGTTATGTGAATTACGCCAGCTACAACTACCTGGGTTACTCCGGACACCCGGCGGTGACAGCGGCGGCGAAAGCGGCCATCGATCACTACGGGACGTCGGTGTCCGCCAGTCGTCCGGTCTCGGGCGACCGGCCGATCCACCGTGAGCTGGAGCGCGAGCTGGCCGACCTGTACGAAGTGGAAGACGCCATTACGTTTGTCAGCGGTCATGCGACCAACGTGACGACCATCGGTTACCTGTTCGGCCCGCGGGATTTAATCCTGCATGACGAACTGATCCACAACAGCGTGCTGCAAGGTGTGCAATTGTCCGGCGCGCGACGCCTGAGTTTTGCGCACAACGACTGGGAAGCCCTCGACCGGGTGCTGAGCGATCAGCGCCAACATTTCGAACGCGTGCTGGTGGTGCTTGAAGGCATCTACAGCATGGACGGTGATTACCCGGACTTACCGCGTTTTGTCGAGCTGAAGAAAAAACACAAGGTGTTTTTGATGGTCGATGAGGCGCACTCGCTGGGTGTCATGGGGCAGACGGGCAAAGGCATCCGCGAACACTTCGGCCTGGCCGGCGGTGACGTGGATATCTGGATGGGCACCTTAAGTAAAAGCCTGGCCAGTTGTGGCGGCTACATTGCCGGCGAAGCGGCGCTGGTCGAGCACTTGAAGTTTCTTGCGCCGGGTTTTTTGTACAGCGTCGGCATGCCTGCACCGGTGGCCGCCGCGGCGCTGGCCGCCTTGCGTTGCCTGCGTGAAGACCGTGAGCGGGTGGCGACGCTTCAGGCGCGGGGCCAACAATTTTTGCAGTTGGCCAAAGAGGCGGGCCTGGACACCGGCACCAGCACGGGGCTGGCGGTGATCCCGGTGATTACCGGCAGCTCGCTCAAAGCCACGCAATTGTCCTGGGCCTTGTCGCGTCGGGGCATCAACGCCCAGCCGATCCTGCACCCGGCCGTGCCGGAGAAAGCGGCCCGTGTCCGGTTCTTCGTATCGTGCCTGCACACGCCGGAGCAAATCGCCGAAACCGTCAGTGCCGTGGCGCAGGAACTGCAAAAGCTATAGGCCGAGCATGCCCTTGAGGTAGCGTCGGATCTGTCGATAACGCGCGCAGCTGTCGAGCAGGCCAGTCTCGGGACACGCACTGTGTTCCGGGCTGCAGGGCATGCCGCGAACGTGCACCAGTCGCTGCACATCTGCGTCGAGCCCCATTTTCCGCTGCCCGGCTACTGAATGGTGCGGTCTGCGATCCACCACCAGCGAGGCCGGTGCGCGGCGTCCCGGTGCCTGCAAAACGTGCGGACTGATGCGCCACAGCGGTACGCCGTGCGCCTCGGCGCGCTGGTGCAAATCTGCCGCTTCACCGGCAACCCAGACCAGCAGTTTGCCGTCCTCGCGAGCCACTTGCGTCATCAGCTCGGTGTTGTCACGGGTGAACTTCACCCGGCCCCAGCGGCTGTTGAGTAAGTTGCGAATAGCCGGTTGTTGGCGTCGAGGCACGCCGAGCACCGTCAGTGAGCCGGCAAATTGCGCATCCTGATGTTTTTGCCGGGCCAGTTGACGGGCCACGGTCATGACGTCGCAACGCTGATCGGTCAACGGATCAACGTAGCGGCAATAGCGGATGTAGGCCGCAGCGACCAGTTGCTCAAGGGTCGGTCGTGCCTGCCGGCGCGGGATGGCAAGACGGTCGTCGGTCAAACCCCAGCCGGCAAAGAAGGGCAGCCCGAAGCACGTCACCGGCACGCCCTGAATCAGGGCTTCGAGCCCGGCCTGGCTGGTGGCGATGTACACGCGCGCGGCCCGCCGTGCCAGCGAAGCCCAGGACACCGGGCGACTTTCCAGCGTTACGCCGCGCGCCTTCGCCGCGTCGAGCAAGCAGCTTTTCTTGTGCCCGCTCATGCAGTCCGGATGAATCCTTACGCGGACGTCGGTACCGGGGTTTTCGGCCAGTGCGGCATCGAGCATGCGAATGAAATCGGCCTCGCACAAACCGCCGCCCGGAATCGAAAAGTCACCGTAGGTTTGATCCACCACCAGCACCAGCGGCGTGTCCCGACCCAATGGGTCATCGTCGCTCAGGTCCGGTGCGTTGTTGTATTTGCCGATGCAACTGCTGCGCATCAGCGTTATCAGCTCGTTGGCGGTGGCCAGTTCGTCGGCTGTCAGCTGCTGCGGCTGCTGGAGGATGTTTTCCAGCAGTGAAGGACGATTCGCCAGGTAATGAATGCCAATCGGATCGACCACCATCGACATCGGCGTATCGCCCTCGACCCCGAGGGAGGAGGAGCGCAGAAAACCGTCCTCTAGTGCGATGTAGGGAATGTCCCAGCGATTGCACAGCACCCGGGCGTGATCCGACGAGCGCTTGTAGCCAATCCCGGAAATCGCCTTGAGACCCTTGGGCTTTTTCGTGCCACGCCGCCACAGCCATGACGGCTTGCCTTCGGGGTCGAGAAATTCGGTCAGGTGAAATACCCGCCACATGACCCACTGGGACATGATACCGATCCAGCCCGGCCCTTCGACCAGCGAGTGATTCAGTTTGTCGCGCTTCATGGCTGTGACTTCAGTGAGCGGCGCATGTTCACCACCGCAGGGAAGGGCAGCAACCGGCCGAGCCAATTCATGGGTGTAGTGTGCCCCCGGACGAAACCTTGCTGAATGTAGAGCTGTTGGGCGCTCCGATTTTTCACCTGAACCTCAAGTTCAACCCTGTCATAGCCTGCTTGGCGGGCTTGCCTGAATGTCTCTGTCAGCAGCGCGGTGGCTACGCCTTGATGGCGTGCCGGTTTGATCACGTGCAAGCCATACAGGTAGAACCCGTAATACCACTCGCGGTATTCAGCAATGATAAACAGCAGGTAGCGCACACCGCCGCGAAGACGGCCGAACTCATCCCGGAAAGGGCCGAAACCTGGCGAGAACGGTCCGCGTCGATGGTGCTTGAACGCGACATAACCGAGCGCGGTGGGGCCGCGATAGGCAATCAGAATCCGGTCCCAATTGATCGCCCGGACCAGCAGCCGATAGCGGCAGGCTTCATCACCGAGGATAAAGGCCAGCGAACTACGCCCCGAGGTGATCAGCCGCGCAATCGCCTCATTGCGCTCCGGCAAACCGGAGCCGAGGACGATTCGTAGCGGCTCTAGGGCAATCTCAGTCATGGAGGGCGGTCTGGGCGTGGCTCAGCGGTTTGCTGATCGTCTTGGCACGACACAGCTGGTCGACGAACGTCCTGGCCAGGTGTTCGACCGCCAGTGACGTGGCCGCGCGGCTGCTGAACGCCTTGTTGGACCAGATGAAGTAGTCGGTATCGCCATCCGGCGCACCGAGTGCGGCATACACCTGGGGCAGAATCGGCACGTGGTCGCCAAAAAAACACAGCCCGGTCGGGGTCGACCGCGACATCAGACACTCGCGCAATTGGCCGAGCATCCGGTCGGCGTTGCTGACGTGCCGCAGGTACGGCGCCAGATCGCGCAGGTCATCCAGCAGCGGGCGGTCGAACCAGGTCGGCAATTCTGCGGCATCGACGGTTTCCAGTTGCAGCGGGCCGTGGTTTTCCATGGTCACTGCGTGGATGTACAACGGCTGAGTGCGGGCGCTGTCGTTGAGCAATTCAGTGATCTTGTCAGCCACCGCACAATCGCCAATGAACGGCCCGGCTTTTTGTGAATCGTTGAAGCTGCGCTGGTCGATGAACTCATCAAAACCCAGCGCCGGCAGCACCTGGTCGCGACCGTAAAAACTACCGTCGTACGGGTGAATGCACACGGTGCGGTAGCCCTTGCGTTTCATTTCGGCGGCAATGCTCGGTAACCCTTGGCGCGCCAGGTGGCGATACGGGTTGAAGCGGTGTACGCCGAGCTTGTCACCTGCAATCCCGGTAAGAAAGGCGAACTCGGTGCGCACGGTATTGGCGCCCCAGGCCGCGACTTGCAGGCGACCGTGTGCCAGCGCTTCACCGCGCAACACGTCGTAGTGACTCAACACCTGCTCGCGGATGCCCGGCCACAACCGGCGAATATCGAAAAACGACTCACTCTGCACGGACACCAGATCCGGCAGTACGGTGCCCATCGTGGCGGGCGCCTGACGCGGATCGAGGGCGAACGGCGAGTGCAATTGCTCGATAGCGACCTTGCGTCGTGCTGCGTGAAAATAGGTCCACAAACTGGCGGCCAGACCCCAGCGGGTCAAATCCAGGTTGGCATCGTAAGTCGGTTGCAGTGGCTTGATGCCGCCGAGAATCAGCAACAGCACGGCGCTTGCCAGAGTCTCGAGACCAACGTGTAACGCCTGCGGGGCAGCACGCTCGAAATACAGTCCGCACGCAAGATAGGCAATAAACGCCAAGGCCAGCACGATGGTCTTGGCGATGCCGAAGAAGGGCAGGTACAGGCGTGGAAAACGCACCGCGTCGCTAAAGTATTCAAAGTCTGCACACACAAACGGTTCACGCAGTGAGTGATACTTGGCGTTGCTCACCATTACGATCAGCAGCCACAAGGCGAGGGCGTTCACCGCGCTGAAATATGGGCGCCCGGTGATCGTGTACAGCACCGCCACCGCAAACAGCCACACCCCGGCATGCAGCAGCCAGTTGCGCAGTGGACGACGCAACGTCGGGCGCGGAATCAGCAACGCTTCGAGAAGACAGGTCAGGACAAACCCGCCAGCGATGACCCAGGTAAAAGGACTGTTCAAGAAATCAGGCACCGTAGTCCAGCCATCGCAAAATCACAGACGACATCCGCGGGGGAATCACACCCAGGGCCCAGCATCCGAGGTTCAAAGGGAAGGGGAAACTGATTCGTGCCTGGTTGGCTGCCAGGCCGCGACGGATCCGCTGCGCGGCTTTGTCCGGATTCCACAGCAGCGGTTTCGGTCCAGGCATTTCAAAGCACATTTTCGATTCGACATAACCCGGCATGATCACATTGATCCGCACGCCGTCAGCGGCGACCAGGTCACGCATGGCTTCGCCGTAAGCCTTTATTGCCGCTTTGCTGGCGCTGTAGCTGGGTGTAGCGGGCAGCCCGCGCCAACCGGCGAGGGAACTGAACAGCGCGATTTGGCCGTGCTTACGAGCGCGCATGGCCGGCAACGCCGCCTGCACGGTGGCGATGGCCGCCATGACGTTCACTTCGATCACTGCCTGGGACAGCTCCCAGACTTCATCTTCCGAGTTGGGACCCGCAGCGGTATTGAGCCCGGCACCGACAATGATCAGGTCAGGCTGCTCGGTTTGGCTGATCCGGGTCATCCATTCGCGCACCGCCACCAGGTCCTGAACATCGAGCGCGTGCAGGATGACCCGAGCGCCGGCAGCGCGGCATTGCGCAGCCATTTCTTCCAGGCGCTCAGTGCGCCGGCCTTGCAGAATCAGGGTCACACCCGGCGCAGCATACGCCGGTGCCAGCGCGCCGCCGATGCCACCCGTGGCCCCGGTGATAAGGATGCAGCGTGGGTTTTTGTGCAGCGTCATAGGTACCGTTCAATCTTTGAGGTTTTGGCCATCAGCACTTCCAGCGAATTGTTCACGGCCATGTCGATACCGCAGCGCGTATAGAAGCCGCCGTTGACCTGGGTGGTGTGAATCACTGTGCTGCGAAAGCGCTGGAACAGCGTGGTGTCTGGCGGTTCTGGCGTGTGCCAGAAATCGTCGAGGCTGCCTTGGTGGGTGAGCCCCTTGAGGTTATAGATCGGGTCGCTGAGGGCGATGGTCGGCACGTTGTGCATCAGTGACGAACCGCCGACGGTGCTGTTGACCGTGATCACGCCCGCGACGTGGGACAGCAACGTTGGCATGTGGCCGCTTTCGAGGAAGTCCACGCGATCGGCGATGCCGAGTTTGTGGGCAATGCGCCGGGTGATACGGTCATAGTTGACGATGCCCGGGGTCAGGGGATGATTCTTGACCACCAGGCGCGTGTCACTGCTGGCATGGCGGGCGAACGAACCCATTACATGCTTCAACACATCCTTCATGTGCTTGAACGGCGAGTGATCGCGGATCTGCGCATCGCTGTCCAGCTGCAGTGGCAACAAGAAAGTGCGATGGCGATTGCGTGCCACTTCACTGATGACTTCGGAATCGCGGCCCTTGGCACTGACCAGGCGAATGCCCTGGCGAATGTAGCCGGCATACTCCACTGCCGCGTTGAACGGCGCATGGGTTTTGTAGTGGGGGAACATCACTTTATTCAGTGCACCACCGACGTGATACATCACATCGTGGAAGGCCCGGGAGGCAAAGGACAGGCGAAACGATTTGCCGTTGTTATAACGGGGGATGTACTTGCCCACTTCCCGATACCAGTCTGGATCACGGGGCAGCAGCGAGTGATTGTTCACGCCATTTCGCTCAAGGGTAATCCAGTAGGGGCGGAAGTAACCCTCTTCGAATACGTGAACGCGAATGCCCAGCGACCTGGCCAGTTCCACCGCCGGCTGATGCACCGGACGGCAGTCGCCGAACAACACCACGTCGGTAATATGCTCCGCCCTGAAACATTGGCTGTAGAAGTCCATCAGCTGCTCGGGGCGGGCGGAATAAAATACCCGCGCGCCGCTGCCGTACAGGGTGTCACCCATGTTGAAGTTGACCGACTTGACCAGCTGTCCCTCGGCCCGCAGTGCCTGCACCAGACGTGCGAAAAACGGCGAACTGACACCCTGCAGAAACAGGTATGAGTTGCGCGGCTTCACCGAGACCGGACGTTGGAAACGTTCGACAGGGACTACGAGTTTCTTGGGCGTGGTTTCAAAGCGCTGAGGAGCAAACGCTGAATCATCTCTCGCCATGTTGGAAGTCTTCCTTGCGTATGTACTTCATCCCAGTTTTGAATCTCGACTAACGTGCGTTCGGGGGTGGTAAATTTTCGAGTGATGCGGCTGACATAGATCGGGTAGCGGATCAGGGTCGCGGCCACCAATTCGTCCAGGCTCAGGCGCCGGGTGCGGCGCGCCTGGACCTCAGTGCTCATGCCCAGATCCCGGGTCAGACCCCAGCCGGCATAAAACGGCTGGCCGTAGGTGGTCACCGGTACGCCGCGCAACAAGGCTTCGAAGCCCGATTGCGAGGTCAATACGTGCACTTCATCAACCTCGCATAACAGCTGGTGGAAGGGCACATCGCCCACGACCTGATTGCACCAATCACTGGTGCGTTCTTCGTCTTCGCCTGCCTCACGAGTGCCGGCTAATACTTCAGGGTGCGGCTTGTACAACAGCCACGCCAACGGATGGCGCTCGCGCACCGCCTTGAGCAAATCAAGATTGCGCCGGATCCGGTGCGCGCCGTAGCGAATCGAGGCGTCGGATTCGACCTGACCCGGTACCAAAATCACTTTCTCGACACCGGCGGGGCGTTTCCACGTGGTGCCGGGTAAGTTGTATTTGGTGACGCCGGCGGCGCAGATCGCTTCACGCAGTGTCGCGGCCCGTTGCAGCAAACCTGAACTCCACGGTTCGTTCTGCAAGAGGTGTTCCAGGCGCGAAGGACGGGTGGCGTCGTAGTAAATGCCCAGGTCGTCGAACACCCACGACAGTGGACGGGTTTTCTTCGCACCCAGGCCGACGGAGCGGAGGAAGCCGTCTTCGACGCGGCCGAGGTGTTTGCCAACCTTCTTCGTCAATGACGTGTCGTGTTGACAGCCCCATGTGATGACCGGTGTGGCAAGACGACGTCGGGAGAAACGTCCAAGGAACCGAATGGATGATCCGTTGAAAAAATCCAGCACCAGTGGATGCTTCCACTTGCTGAAGCCAACCACTTGCAAGCTCTCTGGCAGCCGACTGCGCATTCTTCGTTGAAGGCCCAACCATGCCAGCACGGTCTCCGGTTCGCACGGCGCACCCGTTTCCGGGTCGACGTAGCGTGGGTACTCCACCAGCGCGGCATGCAGCAATTGTTCAAGACTCACCGGTTGGCGTCGCACAGGCGTGGGCAGGGCATCGATGGTCAAACCCCAACCGGCATAGAACGGCATGCCAAAGGTGTGCACGGGTACGTCCCACAACAGTGCATCGAAGCCCAGTTGTGAGGTCATCACGTATACAGCCTGGACGCTCGGCATCAGCTCGGCCGGGTGCAGGTTATCGCTGATCAAATGAACCCGTGGATGCTTGCGCAGCTTCTTCAGGTCGAAGTGACCTTGCTTGCGCCCGGCCACCACATCCGGATGAACCTTGACCGCCACTGTGCTGTGCGGGTGCTCCGTCAGCGCAGCCTCGAGCATGCGCTCGAAATCAGCGGCGGTGGCGCCTTGTAGTGAGGCATCGCCGAAGGTCTGATCAGCCACCAGAACACAGGGCGGCGGCAGCTCGCAGGCTTCGATGCGGGCACCGTTGTATTTGGACACGCGCTCCTCGCACCAACTGGCCTGCAAGGTATGGGCACGCAGGATCTGCGCTTGCGTCAGCGGGACGGGAATCAGTTGTTCCAGACGAGAAGGCGCGGTTGCGTCGTAATAGATGCCCACTGGATCGACAATCAGCGACAGCGGCGGGTCTTCGGCCCCGAGCCCCACAGAACGCAGAAAACCGTCTTCGACGGTGAGCAGCGGCAAACCGGATTCATTAGCCACGGCCTGCGCGTGCAAAGCGCTAGGCTTGCGCCCCCACGCAAGAACATCATCAGCCTGGGCAATGTCGCGCACCGTCCCACACAGCAGCCGATACTCGGGCAGCAAAGAGGGGAGGGTAGAGATCTGCTGCGCGCCTTTGGACAGAATCAGCAAAGAGCGACGCGGTGGAGCGGAATTGTCCATAAAAAACAGCGGATATCCATAACGAGCGCAATCTTGTGTCAGGCACGAAGTCAATGCGCGCCTGAAAGTAATGCTCAATCGAATTTGGCGCGAATGATAATACAAATGGCCCGTTGCCATACATAAAAGTACGAAGAATCTTACGATTTTTTTTCACCTTTCTGACGGGTTTTCAACATGAAAGGTGCGTGGTTCCACAGTCCGATCAATGGGTGATTTGCTTGTTTTTGATGCTTGACTATGTGGTACTGGTTCAGTTTTTTTCGATGGTGAATCATGTTTTATAACGACCGGCCGACAACTCATAAGGGAAGGAAATCAACATTCCCTCGCTGGCATTGAGCCGTTACCATATGCGCCTTCAAAATCAAGGAACGATAGCGTCCCCATGAATCACCTTCCAATTGCCAAAGAAGCGCTCTGTGCCCAGGCGCAAGCCATCAGTCAACTTGCAGAGCGCCTGGATGGTGAGTTTCAGCGCGCCGTAGAACTGATCCTCGGTTGCAAAGGCCGTGCAGCTGTATGCGGCATGGGCAAATCCGGTTTGATCGGCCAGAAAATGGTCGCCACCTTCGCCTCTACCGGCACCCCAAGTCTGTTCCTGCATCCGGCCGAAGCCTTCCACGGCGACCTCGGCATGATCAAGCCAATTGACGTACTGATCCTGATTTCCTACAGCGGCGAAACCGAAGAAGTCATCAAGCTGATTCCGAGCCTGAAGTCCTTCGGTAACAAAATCATCGCCATGACCGGCAACGGCCAATCGACGCTGGCCAAACACGCCGACATCTGGCTCGACATCTCGGTCGAGCGCGAGGTGTGCCCGAACAACCTGGCACCCACCACCTCGACCCTGGCAACCATGGCCATGGGTGATGCACTCGCCGTTGCCCTGATCAGCGCCCTCGACTTCAAACCGATGGACTTCGCCCGCTACCACCCCGGCGGCAGCCTCGGCCGCAAACTGCTGACCCGCGTTAGCGACGTGATGCACACCAATCTCCCCAAAGTCACCCGCGAAACCTCATTTCACGACTGCCTGCTGGTCATGACCTCCAGTCGCCTGGGCCTGGCACTGGTGATGGACAACGACAAACTGATCGGCATCGTTACCGACGGCGACCTGCGTCGTGCGCTGCTGGGCAATCCGGGTGTGGTGAATGAGCGCGTCGCCAGCTTCATGACCGCCAGCCCGCATACCGTGAAAGCGAATGCGCAGCTGAGTGAGGCAGAGGCTTATATGCTGGATCACAAGATTCGTGCGTTGCTGGTGACGGCAGAGGGGAGTGATGAGGTTGTGGGGGTTGTGGAGATCTTTGACTGAACATTCGCTTGAATGGCTGAAGTCAATAGCAATGGAGTGCCTGTTACTTATGAAAATTACTGATAAGTAAACAGATTCTGAAAGCACGCTTTTTGCTGTTTACAGAAAAAGCGTAGTGAAAAATAAAAATACTCCGTTGTTATGTATTGCGAGGTCTAAGTGTTATTCGAACATCCAAATATTAGCAACATTGGCGAAAGAAATACCATTGAAATTCACCCAAGTGCGCGTATTGATCCTTCTGTCAAAATTAATATAGAGGGGAATGACCACGTTCTTCGGATAGCTGAAAATACAGTCGTTCGTAACATGAATATTCTTTTTTCCGGTGCTTTTAATGTTATTGAAATCGGAGCGGGATGTAATTTAAGAGGCGCGTTACATATACGCCAAGCTGAATCAAAACTGCTGATTGGCGCGGGTACGACTTTCGTTGGGGCGCATCTTTTTGCCATGGAAGGTAAAAGTATTGTGATCGGTGAGGACTGTATGTTTTCCAGTGGTATATATGTTCGCACCTCTGATGAACATCCTATATACGATCTGCATGGGGGCGAGCGTTTGAATGGTCCTCAAGACGTTATTTTAGGCCGCCACGTCTGGATCGGTGAAGGCTCAACACTCGGCAAGGGGGCCGCTATTCCGGAAGGCTGTGTTATTGGCGCACGATCCTACGTCAGCAAGCGTCTGACAAGACCGCATTCGATTTATGCTGGCGCGCCGGCACGCCTCATGAGAGAAGGTGTTGTCTGGGATCGTCGGCTCAAGAAATCGCCGCTAGAGCCTTAATGGCTAATTGGTTCTTAACCGCCCGCTAAATATTTTCAGTGCTCGTCCATCGTTTTTCACGGTTAAGGGAGTTATCTGGAATAAGTGCATTAATTGGGGGTGGGTTAAACCGCTATTTAAAGTGCTTCCAAAGGCTTTTGTCTGAAAGTGCATACAGTTTATTACGATTTCATCTGTAGTAAACTGTATGCCAGTATTTTCGCTTGTCAGTCAGCTGATCTGGATAGATACAGTCGTCCTAGTAGGCGAACGTGTGGGCTCTTGGAGTCGTTAAAAAATTTAACTGGAGTGAGTTCAAATTTTTTGAATTTACGATCGTTGGAGGTTTTTCTGACTACCCAACGGATCAATCTTTGCTCAAGCTTGCTGGCGGCTTTTGTTGGGTGAGTCCGGGCTGGAGTATTAGTTACAGTGGTTTCAGTAGCGTTTGGTTGCCCATTTTCACTTTGTGCTCGCTGCAACGCAGCGGCGCCCATTTTCCAAACACATTGTTCTTCCAGTTTGTCTTCTGTTGGCAATATTTTTTTCAGACCCGCGCCGCCATAAGCATCCTCAAAAACAAGGCCGGCGAACATTTTGGCGTCTACGGGATGCGGATCACTGAAGAACTTCTCTAGCACGCGTAGAGATTTGACGGGCTCGATATCCAGGTTTTTCAAGCGGCTGCCAAAGATGCGCGCTGTTTCTTCAATGAAGCTCAGCGCACCTTTATGGATCCGATGAACTACCTCTTCACGTTTTGCCTCGGCTGCAAATCGGTCCATGAAAATCGGTGTAAGGCGGCCATTCCAATCACGATCCATGCGGACAAAAGACGTGTCCACGCTGCTAAACAGTGTCTCGTAGAGTGGAACGTTTCGGCAGAATGGATGGTGGGTATCGTGACGATCCACGAACTCACCCAGGTACCCTCTGATCGGCATGCCATAAGCGTCTACGCGCTTCAGTGCCTGACGGAAGGTCATCAGGTAGTAACCGCCAAACAGTTTCTTGCGATCAGTGAGCAGATACAGGGATTCCTGCATGGTGCCTGCGTACCCGATATCCACCAAGGCAACTTCACCTGAGTCCAGCAGGCCTGTTCCTTCAAGGTATTCGAGATAATTCGCCCGCTCTTTGCTCGCAGCAGTGACGATGAGTGGAAGAAGGTCGAGGAAAAATGGCTTGAGCATTTCCTGGTGTTTGTTGGTGACTATCGTCTCAAGAGTCAGGTTGTGTTTCGCGAGCAATTCGGTTGGCACATTTGCCGGATAAACACCAAAGCGAGACGAAAGAAGGTGTTGGATAGTCGTGCGTGCATAGTCCACTTGCAGCAAATCCATCACGCCATGTTCATCGCGTACCTTGGCGAGATTCACGGCTCTGCGTGAGCAGAGCAGGTAATGACTACTTGGTGCGTCTGGATAATTCTGGGCAATCCGATCGTATGCTTCCTTCATGATCAAGCCGTCGCGAGACAGGAAGTAAAGACGTTTCACGCCGTCGCGAATAGCTTTCTCCATCAGCCACTTGGTGTAGCCCAGAAGCATAGGACCTTGGCCGTAGTAGCCCAGGCGCCAAGGATCGCCGCAGAACAGGGTACCGCGTCGATGTGGCAAATACGGATTGTCATGGAATCGATTGCCCGCGACAGCAAGAATCATCTTCCAGTCCAGGGAGTGGCGCTCTTCATCGCGAGACCACGGAGTCATAAAGCTATCGCATTTTGCGAATACTTCAGATGCCTTGATCAAGTGGAACGGTTTGATGCCGCGTTCTTTGGCTCGCACCACGTCGGCGGCAACGTTGTCCCCAACGTGGAGAATTGTCTTCGGATCGACGTTCAGGTCTTCGAGAACGTGGTCGAAGAGTCTTCCGTTGTGTTTCTTGACACGGGCTTCGGACGATACATAAAAGCGCTCATAACCCTCATAACCATTCTTTTTAAGGATGGCTTCGAGGAAGTCGCGAGGAAGATACATGTCGGAAATGATGATAATTCGTTTGCCCAGGCTGCGAGCTTCATTGAAGGCTTTGAAGCCAGACAGCCTTGGATAGAGGATGTCCATTTCCATCTGCATTTCGAGCTGTTGAACGCGCTCTGCCCGTTCTTGGCCTACACCCGTTTGTTCTGCAAATGCCTTGTAGATTTCATCAATCCGAGTCTCGCCGTCACCACGTGCGATGGCTTCCTCGAAAGCAGCTTTTTCTGCGGCGCGCCGAGCGGCACGGAAATCGAGGGACGGAAGATTGCAAATCTGACGCACTTCATCCGACATGAATTCGAACATGTCTGAAGGAGATTTGAATGGTCGGTATAAAAGCGTATCGAATACGTCAAACGAAATGATTGGGTGCCGCTGAATCTGCTGTGAAAGCTCACGGCAATGATCCATTGAAGACTCTTCGTGTACCAGGTTGAAGTAACCAAGCTGCTTCAGGTATTCGGGTTCGCGTCGAAGATCCAATAGTGTTTTGGCTACTGGCTCATTGTCGGTCCAGCGCGGGAAGTCACCGGCGGGGCGAGTTGCCACTTCTTGAAGCCAGCCAGCATAACCTTTGCCATTTTCGAGCATTTGCACTGGTAGGTGCTTGGTGCAGATGGATGAAATGATCAGTTCATCACGCACTATCGGTTCGCCCGCGATGACCTGGGCAAAGAATTCATTCCAGTCGTTGGTGGTTGCGAATGGCGTGATATGGCTGGTGCCGAGAGTCAGCAAAGGTTTTTGCCAGAACGCTGCCTGATAGCCAAGGGAGGAGGAGATGGTGATAACGCCATCCATCTCAGGGACCAGCAACTGCGATACCGACGGGATTTTGTCGAAGTTTTCGAAGTAGGCAAAATTCGCAAAACGCGAGCGCAAGTAAGTGATGTTCTGCTCGGTCAGGACTGCACTTCGGGTCTGGCCGGACCAGTAATTTGTTACTACCAGAGCTTGGTTGTCCGGTATACGACCCATGATGTCTACCAGTACATCGAACTGGCTACGACGCCCCAATACGGAGTCGATCATAAAGTAGCCATCAATCTGCAATGGCAGCAGGATCACGCTACGAAAGCGTTGTTTAAGGTCGTTGATTGCCACTTGTGTTGGAGCGATGGAGCTCAGGAATCGGGCTTCGTGATCTCTCAGGCTTTCAAGGGCTTCTATTTCTGCAGGGCTTACAGACCGATTGGCGGGCGAGGTGCTATCGCCGAGAAGGCCTGTATCAAACGCGACAAGGTTGGCAAATGGCGCGCGGGAGAAGAAGCCGGGCATCTGATAAATAATGCGCGCCTTGGGAAAGATTTCTCCAAGGAGCGACATAGGAGATTCCCAGACGATAATGATGTCGGGATCAAACCCTTGCGGGATACCGGATTTGAGCAATTCGCCGAGACGCGCGAGCTCGCCGTCCTTGTGATTTTTGGCTTGATGTCTAAGCGAGCGCTCAAGGGTGTTTTCGCCTTCGGTCCAATCCAGCGGATCAATGGTAGATAGGGAGCCGATTGCATCGATATGGCCGTCACGCAATGCTCGTTCAGCGATGACCTGGCTAACGATGCAGTGGACGTTTACACCGGCATCACGCAATGCACTTACTTGCGGGACGATTGAGCTGCGAAGCGTAGCGTAACGAAACTCAGGATTGCCCAGCTCAATGGCGGGCTCCAGATAGAAAAGGACGTTCATTCAAATTCCTTGAAATCTGCTGGAGTGTTCTTTCCGGGGCAATCCTTGAGTCAGCTTATAGAAAGTCCAGTATGTGACATCCCTGTCTTTTAACTTGTTAGCGCTGCACAAAATTCACTGGCCCAACAAACACTCCACTCATAGGTAGATATTGGTTTGGATTGTCGCCATGACATGGTCGATGGCGGCAGTCACGTAATCTCTTGCTGTCTTTCTTGCTTAATTTGGGCTCATGCCCACGGCTCGACCGAGTACAAGAGTCTGTACGATTGGTCCAATGATTTTTTGCCACTCATACACAGCCGCATTGGTGACATAAATAGTGTCATCCGGCTTTAGCATGACCTGGCGGGCGTAAAAAATTGCGGCCGGATCACGCATATCGATACGCATCACAATGGGTTTGGCTGCTTGTGTCGGGGTGGATTCTCCCATCCGGAACACGAACACACCCTGTGGGTTTGCATTAGCTTCTTTCAGTCCACCCACAGAGCCCAGTGCATCTAGAAGGCTGGCGTTTTGCGCTGGCAAATCATGCAAGCCTGGCTCGCCCACAGCACCCATCGCCACAAAGCGCTGACGCGCACGTTCTAGAACCACTTCCGAATTTGGCTTCAGCACGAAGTTATTACCAGCCAGGACATCTTCGTAGTTGAAGGTGTTGGCTTGAGAACCATTGCGCACAGTGACATTGACCAAGTGCGGTTCCATCACCGGACCGCCTGCCTGGTTAACAGCATCAAGCAGAGTCAGCGGGCCTTGCAGGGTGGAGAAGCGACCGGGGGCTTTCACCGCGCCCGCTACCAGCACCGAGCCGGACAGATCGCCAACCAGATCTACGTGCGCCTGCACGTCGGTAGTCACGCCCTTGAGCTTCTGCCGAATCATGTCTTCGACCTGAATCAGGGTCATGCCGGCAACGAACTGATGGCCAACATACGGCAGGGAGATCATTCCCTTGTCGTCGATGCGCACTTTGAGTTGGGTACCACCCGTCGAGAGCGGGGCGAACAGGCCGCTGCCTTCCGGTGCATTGTCGGTGATCAGCACGTTGATCACGTCACCCCCCATCAGGCGCACACTTTGCGCCAGTGGGCTGGTGATTTTGGCTTTGGCCGGTTTGGTAGCTGGGCGCATGAACGGAGCGATGGTGTTGGCGTTGATGTCCACCAGGTCATACGCAGTGCTTTGGCTTTTGCTTTCAATATCACCTTTGTATGGGCCGGCGCCCGACATCACGCCGCTGCAACCAGACAAAGTCAAAGTCACCAACATCAGACCCGCAACAGCGCTGTTTCGCATGCTCAAGTTCAGGGGGCGAAGGGGCAGGCCAGAAATGGATTTAATCACGATGATCCTCGATCGATGCAATAAGGAAGCGGGCAATACCGTAGAGCAACAGCAGGGCCAGGAAGATGGTTGCCAGGTTGTAGAGACGCTCTGGGTAGAGTGCCATCTGAGGCGTGTTCGGGCTGACCACGGTAACCAGGGTACGAATCTTCTTGCTGGCTTCGATGCGTGCGTTGTCGAGCGCAGCAACGGCGGTCTTGTAGGTTTCTTCGGCGATACCGGCATCGAGGGTCAATTGCTGGAAGCGCGAGGAGATCACGTTGAGCTGATCGCCATCCGGGGCGGATACCAGCAGGCGTTTTTCGGCATTCAGTTGTTCGCGAATGGCATTTACGCGTTGCTGTTGTTGCTTGACCTGTGGGGAGTCCGGACGAAGCTTGTAGAGCATCTGGGTGAGCACGGCGCGTTCTTTGGAGTGCTCGCCTTCGAGGGTGTCGATGATGCTGGCGCGGCCTTGGGCCGAGCTCTTGCCGTCCAATACCTTGTTGCGGTTCTGGAAGCTCAGCAGTTCTTCTTTGCATTTGGTGTAGTTTTTCTTCGCGCCTTCGAGCTCGACTTTGGCGAAGCGCATCTGCTCACGGGCGATGCTGTGGGAGACTTCGTTCACGAAGTGCTCGCTGGCTTCCAGAATGGTATTGACCATCTGCTCTGCAAGTTCCGGGCTGAAGGCTTGTACTTCAACACGCAGCAGGCCGGTGGTTTCGTCGTAGTGGGCGGAGACCATGCGCTGGTAGTACTTGAGCAGATCCTCACGCTCGGTGTCTTTGTCCAGCCAGAAGAACGGGTCGTTGCGTTGCTTGCTGTATTGCTCGACCCAGTGCAGGCGATCTTCCAGCAGTTGCATCATGTCCATCGACACGATGTACTCACGCAGGTACAGGGTTTCTTCTCGGGAGGCGGGATTGGTACCGCTCAGCAGCATGCTGAGCCCTGGCAGCTGTGCGCCCGAGTTGTTACCGTCCTGGCGAACCACCACTTGCGCGGAGCTGACAAAGCGGTCCACGGCAAAAAAGCTGTAGTAGGCGATGGCCAGTACCATTGGTACTACGATTAGCCCCAGTGTCAGACGCCAGCCCTTGAATTTACCCGTACTGCTCATATGCTCTTGCATCCTTGAAATAAAACAATCACGCCACGGTCAGGGCGATCAGGTGTTGTAGGCCTTGATGCCCTCATCGACATCGTCATAGATCTGCACTCCGCCATCACGCACCAGCAGCACGACGTCACAGAGCTTTTTAATTTCGGGCATGCTGTGGGAAACCAGAACAACCTTTGATTTCTGCAGGCGTTCCTCGAACACGTCAGCGCATTTGCGCTTGAAGTGTGCGTCACCCACCGACATCACTTCGTCTATCAGGTAGTAGTCGAAGTCGAAGGCCATGCTCAGGCCGAAGGCCAGGCGCGAACGCATGCCGGAGGAGTAGGTCTTGACCGGTTCGTCGATCCAGCTACCAATCTCGGCGAAGTCTTCGACGTAGGCGATCTTCTGGCGCATGGCGTCACCGACCGCGCCGTAGACGCGACTGACGAACTTAATGTTCTCGCGACCGGTCATGGTGCCCTGAAAGCCGCCGGACAGACCCACTGGCCAGGAGATGCTTTTGTCGGTGGCAATGGTGCCGGAGTCCGGCACATCGGCACCGCCCAGCAGGCGGACCAAGGTCGATTTGCCAGAGCCGTTGCGGCCGATCAGACCGATGTTCTTGCCAGCGGGGATCTTCAGAGACAGGTCGCGAAACACGTGGCGACGGCCTTTGGGGGTCAGGTACGACTTGGTGATATTTCTGAGCTCGAACACGGAAAGCCTGCGGTTAGCCGTTCTTGGTGGAGATCAAATGCAGTCGACGAACCCGATAAGTACCCAGGGAGACGAACAGCAAAACCAGGGTAAAGGCGATCACGTAGTGCAGCGAAACGCCATCGACCGGTACGTAGTGCGGGAAAATCTCGGCGCGGATCAGTTCAAGCAGGTGCAGGAACGGATTGAGCAGCAGCAGTGGCAGCATGGCTTGAGGCAGGTAGGCGGCGGGAATAAGTACGCCCGAGATGAAATATAGCGGGAAGAACATCATCCGCAGAAAGAGTGTGCTACTGGGCATGGCATGGGCGATCAGCGACAACAGCATGCCCAGGCCAAACGAGAACAGTACCCCGAGCAGGATGGTCAGCATCCACTCAATGGGCGACTTGATGGACATGTCGAAGCCGTACCAGGCGAAGCCGAACACCAAAATGGCGTACACGCTTGCCGAGATGCAGAACTCCACCAGCACGCGGGCGACAAAGGTGTCGAGGGGCTTGATCTGTTTATAGGCAAACAGCGCGCGGTTTTCCTTGGGGCTGTTCATCAGTCGCATGGCGATATTGCGAAACAGAAGGAAGGGCGCGAGGCCAACCAATACAAAGACCGGGAAGTCGATACCGGCCACGGTGCGGCCACGAATCAAGGCAAACAGCACGCTCAGAATCAACAGGTGGCAAATCGGCTCGATCAGCGTCCATGTAGCGCCCATACGGCGATCACCAAAACGCGAACGCGCTTCACGCAGCACTAGGGCAAAAATGACGGATTTTTTGATTTGCAGGGGGGAGCGAGGCTTGAGCATTATTTACCGCACAGCACAACAGCGCGATAAACGCGTTGCTTGAATTCATTTTCAGAGGACCATCGGTCGTGTACGACAGATTGCTTCCATTCGTGGGGCGGGAGGTTAAACGTCGGGGTGGACAGTAGTCAAGCCACTTAGTTCCCTTGAGAAGCTTGACAAGAAATAACTATCGAGGCTGGCTTTAAAAAATACGGTAGGGGCAATGTCCATTGGGGTGGGCGGCTAATCTCGCCATTGCGGGATGGGTCGACCAGTCGCGATCTGATGACGTTATTTTCGTTTCTGATATGTCCGGTTACATCCGTGCGATTCAAAGTCCTGAATAGCTATTGGCGCCGAGGTTGGGTCTTGGGCGTCAGCTAGATCCCGAGGTTTGTTATCCGGCGAGCATCGGATAGGTGAACAGTCCAAAGTGCAGCAGATTCAAGCCGAAGTGGGTCGCGATAGCAGCACCCAAACCGCCAAATCGATAGGCCAGACCATAGCCGACACCCGCCAGGCTCGCCAGCAACACCCATTGCCAGCCGGCGCCCACATGCACCAGGCCGAACATCAGCGAGGCGAGGAGCAGGGCGAGGTTTTCACCGTAGGGCAGGTTTTTGAAGTACCGGGTCAGACCGCCCTGGATGTAGCCGCGAAAGAGCGCTTCCTCGACCAGGGTCACCAGCAGCAGGTTGTTCAGCGTCCATAACCAGGCTTGATCCGGCCACTTCGGTGCCCAACTGATCATGTCCAGCAACAGCGCGCCACCCAAGGCCAGCACGGCGCTCAACGTCAACCCCAGTGCAGTGGCATAGATGGAAAGGCGCAGCGAACGCCGGCCGACAATCCACGGGCAGACCAGCAAAAGCCAGAACCCGATCAGGGGTTTGTCCTGATTCAGGTACATGAAAAACGGCATGGCATCGTCGGTGAATCGCTGAGGGGCGATGGCGCTACCGTTGCGGAAGCCGGGAAGCCAGTGCATCGCCAGTGCCAGGACCAGGACGAAGAACACCCCATGACCGAGGTAGCGCGCGATGGGGAGCTCTTGTTGGCGGACGGCGAAACCTGTGAGCAGCAACAGCGCGACGGAAATTAGGGCCAGCCAGCCGAGTTGGCCGTAGATCAGCGCGAGGGCGTAGCCGAGGGAGAGCAGGGTCAGGTAGGTCCATGGCAGGGCAATCATTGAAAATCCTTGTATCCCGAAATGTGCAGAGCGCCGTAATCCCCTGTGGGAGCGAGCCTGCTCGCGAAAGCGGTCTGTCAGTCACTGAATCGGTGTCTGTCCTACCGCTATCGCGAGCAGGCTCGCTCCCAGAGGGATGTGGTGTCCGGCTTACAAAAGCGGCGCGATTATAGAGGCGAACGCCCCACAAACAAAAACACCGCCCGAAGGCGGTGTCTGTGTCAGCAGTCTGTTACGAGGCAATCAACTGTCGCAACACGTAATGCAAAATCCCCCCCGATTTGAAGTACTCCACCTCATTCAGGGTATC
>Ga0163161_10000617_pt1 | contig 28499 bp, 23 predicted proteins | sample S45metaG_FD_129847 | JGI IMG/M metagenome (GOLD analysis project Ga0163161, IMG submission 129847) | Switchgrass rhizosphere microbial communities from Kellogg Biological Station, Michigan, USA - S4-5 metaG | ecosystem: Host-associated > Plants > Roots > Rhizosphere > Soil | place: USA... | reverse complement strand
GAGATTACTTGTGGAGCCACTTCCAAGCCTTAAAGAGATCCAGAGTTGGATTTTAGATAACATTTTATATGAAGTCAAGGTAAGTAAGTTTGCAAAAGCCTATATCAAGGATAGGACTTTGTTAGAGAATGTAAAGTATCACAGGGGAAAGGACGCTGTGCTGGCACTTGATATTAAAGATTTTTTTAGTTCAATAAAATTGCCGCAAATCGAACAAATATTTTTGAGGCTTGGTTACTCATCAAATCTTTCAAATTTGTTAGCTAAGCTTTGTACTTATTATGACGTACTGCCACAAGGTGCTCCTACTAGTCCATATCTATCGAATTTGTACCTAAGATCATTTGATGAGACGGTTGGCAAGTTTTGCCTCGAACGCGATATACGTTATACTAGGTATGCCGATGATTTAACTTTTTCTGGCAAGAAGGAAGACTTGGACATAGTAGAATATATTCAGAATTTGCTTTTTGGGCTTGACTTACAATTGAATCAAGAAAAGGAAAACTTAATGGAGAGAAGTACTCGGCAAGTAGTGACTGGAATAGTTGTGAACGATAAATTGCAGATACCTAAGGCAGATCGTAATTTTATCCGAATGGAAGTTCATTATTTGACTAAGTTTGGTTTAAGTGAACACCTTATTAGAACTAATAATACAAGATTAAACTATATATCACATCTACTAGGAAAAATTAATTTTGCATTACATGTAAATCCTAAAGACCAGAAAATGATTGCATACAAGAACGCGGTAATCAAGTTAATGAAAGACTAATCTGAATTCGGTTATTATCTAAGCAAGAGATAGAGTTATTTCATGATAAATGCCATCACAATCAAAAACTGGTAGATTATTTAATCTTCTAAAAAACTTAACTTAGTTTATTCAAGACCTCAGTTTATGAATTCGAGCTACTTTAAACCTCACAAACCATTATCATTTTCCTTTCATCCCTACGAGTTAGGAACACTTATGGGTTTATGGCATAATCGATGAACTTATCCAAAACCAGAAACAAGATCGAAAAGCTAATTGCTAAACTAGGCCCTTCGTTCTGTCGGCACGTAAAATAAAATTTTAATTACCTTCTTTTAAACGCTCACTAATCAGCCACGTAGCCTCGAACAGTTTTACCAATTGTTCGTAAACAGTGATGACTTCAGATTTGGAAAGACTTTCTTCCATGAAAGAGCTGCTAAGCGCATTGTGAAGCCATGTGTGCAGGATTTTTTTGTACCCGTCCAGTTTATAGATCCTAAACATTTTCTTGAGTACAGATGAAGGCTTTATGATCTCCCGGATGCTCAGGTTTTCAGGATAGTCCCGGAGCTTCTTCCTTTCCGTTTTGATGTACCATTTTGCGAGTTCACTTTCCTGTTTGTCATTGAAGTGAAGTTTGCCAGGCTTGTGGCGCTTTAAGAGCCAGGCGGCCTCTATCAGCTTTATGGTGAGTTCATAGTGATAGACCAGGCTGTCTGGACTGCATTTTTTTGATTCTTCGGATTCAAGCGCTGCATCGTTTCGCCAGCGTTTCAGCATCTTCAAATGATTGGGTAACCAGGCGTAACTGAAAAAATGGTGTAGCACTTTTACCGGATCTGTTATTTCATCTTGGTCAAGATAAACGATCCTGTTGTCTGATGTTTTTTTTGTTTGCTTTTCCATAATTTCAAATATTGGGCTGTAATATTTTTTCGATCTGTACCTGATCAGCGTTTTTTAAGACAGCATCATCTGATGCCGATTTAGCCAGCAGTTCTATTTTTTCGTTGCACATCTCTTTTGCCAGCAAAAGAAAAGAGGCGACCCGTTGATAAAGACGCTCGGCATCCTGCCGGGAAACCGTAAAATCATCTTTGTAACGGGAACCAGAATAGCTTTTTGCCATGATATCAAATAACCGCTCATCTTCGGGGGTGGACAGGAAAAGTTGAAAAGGTTTTCCAGAAAAGCAAGTACACAAACGGAGCAGGCGGTAAAGGTTATGGAACTCCGAACGGTAGGCAATATGAACCCTTACCAGGCAGATACAAGCCTGTTCTACGGCCTGATGGAGCATAAAGGCACCTATTCCAAACTGTTCTTTCTCCAGGCATTCGGATGCGCACATCAGAAATCCATCAGCCAGCGGTATGCGATGTTCATAATGTTTGAGTGCCTTAATTGCACCCTTAGCAGGAATATAAGGAGGGAGCAGGTCGCCATCCAATATTCCGTCCTTACTGTAGAGTAGTTTTCCATAGGTAAGCACGCTGATAAAAAAGCGGCTGTTTTGCTGTACGGCGTCCATAACCGATTGCTTGCCATGGGAGATGATAGTAATTGTGCCTTGCCGATAATTGGTATTGGCAAAATCCTGCATTTCATAATCTATTCGGGTTGGCGTTTCGGTAACTACCAACAGGCAATAGTTGCATTTAAAATATCCCCGATTGTCATTAAAACAGCCTAAAGACTTCTGTGTGTAACTGTTCTGCGAAAAACTGAAGATTTGTAGCGGTTCGAACTTCTGGGCGAGCCGATGGATCAACGCCCTGAAATGGACAGCGTGTTCGGCTTCTGGTGATAATTGTGGTTCCATATTGATCTCATTTAAATTTAACATTAAATAAGCCTCAACAAGTAGATGCCATGATTACAATAGGGTTGGCAACCCACTTAGTCTAATGTAACATGGCTCTGACAAAGCCACCCTTCCTTTCAGAAGGGCTCCCACAAAAGACATAAGCGAGCACCAACCCTATAGCAAATATAGGGTTTTGGTTGCTCAACTTACTCTCGCGGGATTAAACTGTCAGATTTAGTTGCGAGGCTTGTTAGCAATTCCTTTACAGATGATAGAACTGCAATATTATTTTTTGTTCCTTTAACTTTTCATAAAGCTAATTTAAGAAAGATTACTTTTAATAGCAAATTTGCTATTAATTATTTTGTTTTATAGCTGTCTATTTGTTTTGTGAAGTATCTAAAAGACGAAGATTTTATTAAAAAATTCGGCCAAAAGCTGAAGCAGGTACGCGAAAGCCGTGGACTATCTCAAGAACAGCTATCATTACTAACTGAAGTATCGCAAAGCCAGATTGCTAGAACGGAGCTGGGGCAGGTGAATACGAGTATTAGCCATGTTTCGATCTATGCTAAGTTTTTGAAGGTAGATCCAAAGGAGCTATTTGATTTCTCTACCATTAAGAAATAGAACCTGAGCTAACTTTCAGAGACCTGGCCAGAATAACAAATGACATTTACGGTTTTCCGTAAATTTATCAATCAATGCCTTGGTAACTTTGATTATATATTTTATTCAAAAATAAAAAGTTATGCAGATAGAAGGCGCAATAATAAAAGAGCAGGGACAAACATTTGCAGTTGTTATAGTAAAGGCTCATATACTTAGCTCCAACGAAAGAGAGAATGCGAGTCGGCAATTCTCCAAATATTTCCCAGGAATGCCAATTATTTTGATGGCACAAAATTCGCGTGGAATCCCAACTTATTACGGGAGGAAAGATATAGTTGCTTTTTTATCCAGACTGCAAATATCGCAAATACCTTGGAAAAAATTTACTTTCGGATAAAGATGGCATAACTGCGAACAGATTTTTATGTAATAATAATTATGAGTATAACCAGCTATTACGATAAGGTTTCAAAATTAGAAAAAGATATCTCTGATTTGCAGAAGAAGATCTCAGACGAAACTAAACGGGAGCTTGATAAGCAAAAACAGATTGATTCTATCAATCGTTCGGTTAACAAGTCAACGTCAGCCTCGTCGTTGCAAAGTAAACAAAGGCAGGTTCAGAGTTATCAATCTGATATAATAAGAATTCAATCAGCAAAAAGCGATTTACATAAAAAAATTGCTAACAAGACAACCGAACTCGTTCGAGCGAAAACAGACTTACAGAAAGAAGAAATTAAAGAGAAAGATAAGTTGAAAAAGGAGCAGGATGATTTCCAAAGAAAACAATCCGCATTTCAAAAACAGCAGCAAAACTTCCAAAAAGAACAGGAAAATCTTCAAAGGAAGCTCCAGAGTGATATTTCTAGTCAGAAAGAAATCCTAAATACACTTCTTCATCAAACTCACAATACCAATGTGGGCGTGAATGAATCGGAGCAAAAAACTTATGACTTTTTCATATCGCATGCAACAGAGGATAAAGATAGTTTTGTAACACCCTTGGCTGAACTTATGATAAAAAATGGATGCAACGTATGGTTTGATATATTTCAATTGAAGGTAGGGGACAGCCTGAGAAAAAAGATTGATGAAGGACTTAAGTTGTCAAAATATGGGATTGTTGTTCTATCAAGAGACTTTTTTCGTAAAAATTGGGCAGAGTATGAACTGAACGGCCTAGTAGCCAGAGAAATGAATGGTGTAAAAGTTATCCTTCCAATCTGGCATAACGTAACTCGAGATGAAGTTCTTTCATTTAGTCCCACATTGGCTGATAAAGTGGCGTTAAATAGCGCGATTTATAGTTTGCAAGAAATAGTCACAGAACTAAAAAAACTAATAGAATAAATTAAACTTATAAACTCAAATAAAAGCGAGTCACAGACTCTTTTCTATTTACTAATCCGTAGAGCCCTGCGGAACTCTACGGACAGGCATGAGGTAAATCAGGCGAGAATGTGTATAAAGAACTATTAAAATAACAATATGAAATGCTTTTTATACATAGACAATGATAAGATTGGGGAAACTGACTTCGAAATAATTGATGAAACTATGGGCGCAGTATGGGGCAACTTAATTCCTAATGATAATTACGGAAAATACCAGCCGACCATCCAACAGCATTTTGAATTAAAAGGTATTTCTAATGTTGAAGATTTTAACTTTAGAATTACGCTAGAAAATGGAACAGAACTAAATCCCGCAGGTGGCATTGGGGTTATTGATTCCGCAGAATTCAATGAATTAAAAGTTGAATCAGCTGGATTGGATTTGTCTATATTTAGAAGTAATTAATACGATCCATGAGTAATGAAAATTGATCAAATATCAGAAATTGGAATAGATGCGCAGGAAAGGTTTTACATAAAACCCTCATCAGCCCGTTTTGATCTCATTTACAGAACAGCTACAGAAGTACACTGGGATGCGAGCGGACTTTTCCTATTTTCACCGAAGCCGAGAGAATGGAGTTACTTAGATTGGTACAAACACATAGTTGACGTAGTGAATAATGAGTGTAGTTATAAGCTGGTATTGAACGACGAAACTATATGGACAAACATTCCCAAGGAATTAAAGCAAGAAATTATACAATTGAATTAGAAATCGTTTAAATAAAAGCTGGAATGATCTCCGGCCATTCCAGCTCAGCAAATGTATGTCGGCAATGTGCGAGGTCAGTTTTTTCTTAATTGCGCACAGGAAAGAGCGAATCTCTATTTAGGCAAACTTTATTAGTGGCATATTTTTAGACGATTTCGACGGCTGTTGGCACTAGCGGCACAGAAGACCTTGTTTTTTTAACTCTTTTGTCTTAACACCGAATCACCCACCAACTTTTGTGAAATTATACAAATTCTGGCAATTCCCTAAAAGTAAAAACCCTGCTAATCGTGCGATTGCAGGGCTTAGAATATTTTGATCGTCTTTGGCATGATCCCGGAGAGAAATGGATACATGCTGACCTGTTTAAACTGTAGTGTTAAACTTTGGGTAAGCTGTAGCCGTTGTGGTACTGGGCCAACAGGTATTTATCGTTTACCTTCTGGTCTGTAAACTGGTGTTTGGCATGGTTCCATGATAATTTTTGTCCGCTTCTGAAGGCAAGATTTCCCATTTGGGCAACGGTAGCTACATGTGCAGCATCCTGTATGGAGCAGTTCAGTTCTTCTTTTTTTCTGGATCTGACCACACTAAAGAAATTGACCATATGATTGTCCAGCCCATTGTCTGATGATTTAACAAAGGGCTTGCTCACTTTATTACCGCTTACTTTTTCTTCAATAACTTCCCAGCCTTGCCTGTTGAGGATCAGCGTGCCGTTGTTGCCGATATAGGCAATGCCATGGTTGCGGTTATACGAGCCGTTATCGATGCCCATAGCAGAATCCCATACCATGTTGAACTTGTCAAACTCATATAGGGTAGTCAGCGTATCAGGCGTTTCTTCATACAGATCGGGATAGGCGAAGCGGCCACCTAATGCAGATATGGTTTTGGGTACAGGTGAATTCATACCCAGCAAGCCATAATCCAGTAAATGCACGCCCCAGTCGGTCATTAACCCACCGGCATAATCCCAGAACCAACGGAAATTGAAGTGATATCTGCTGGCATTGAATGCTCTTTTATTCGCCGGCCCTAGCCACATGGCATAATCAACGCCTGCCGGGGGTAGGGTATCTGGTACTATGGGAGCAGGTTTCATCCAGCCCTGGTAACACCATACTTTTACCGTTCTGATATTTCCCAGCTGGCCGCTCTTTACAAAATCTACCGCATCTTTAAAATGTTGCTGACTGCGCTGCCATTGACCTGCCTGCACCACCTTATTGTATTTTTCCTGCGCTTTGACCATGGTACTGCATTCGACAATAGAGTTGCCGACCGGCTTTTCAACATATACATCTTTACCTGCCTGTACGGCATGGATCATCATCAGGGCATGCCAGTGATCGGGTGTGCCGATAATTACGGCGTCGACATCTTTATTATCGAGCAGCGCACGGTAATCTTTATATCTTTTTACTTTTGCGGCATCAACATTCATCGACTTTAATTCGGCCATCCTTTCATCAAGCACATTGGCATCACTGTCGCACAGGGCGATCAGGTTTACGCCCGGTACTTTGAGGGCCGCTTTGAGGTCGGACCATCCCATGCCTTTGATTCCGATTACACCAATATTGATCTGGTCGTTTGCGCCAATAGTCTTACTGAAAAGGGCATAGGCAGGATTGTCTAAAGCAGAAAGCAAGGCAGTGGTTCCTACTGCAGTTGCAGCGTAGCTGAGGAAATTTCTACGGTTTAACATTTAATTTAGGTTAGATTTATACTGAAAGTAAATTACAAAATAATTAGTGGAGCATCCAGGATATGGGTAAAATTAATAAGAATGTTACCCATATCTGTCGCTGGCATTTTTTCTATTAGCTGATCGATAACTATTCAGGATTCATCTACTTATCCCAAAAAATGCGTGTGTCCATATTATCCGGCCCGCCATTGTCTGCAACCGCTGCCTGGTAATTCGTTGCGTTTGCAGAAAGCTCAAGCGTTGGATAAACAAAGCGGCGGACAAAACCACCTGTTATATTTTGTCCTGCGATGGTATTGGGCGATAAAGCTGGAAAACCGCTCCTCCTGAAGTTAGCAAATGCCTCGGTACCATTGCCCCAGGAAGCCACCCAATACTGCGTATTAATCAGGTTGAGTGCATTTGCCGCTGTATAAGCGTTAACGGGATTATTAATAAATGCATTTTGCGTAGCTAAAGGAATAATGGCTGCCGCGTTGTAGGTTGTCCATTGGTCCATTGCCGCACGTATACCATTAGAATAATAAACATCAGGTGTACTGCCACCGGTTATCCAGCCTCTGAAAGCGGCCTCTGCCAGCAATAATTGCGTTTGGGCGTGAGTAATAAAAAATTGCGGAGCGGTTAAACTACCGAAAATACTATAATTAACCTGCGAATAATTAAAACCCGAGCCGTTAGCCCCTCTAAATCCAGGAGCAGTTGATAAAGTAGCACTGCTATAGCCCACAGGAAGTCCGAACTGATTTGCAGATATGGTATCTGGTACGCTTGTAGGCGCCGCTAATGGGTTTGCGTATTTGCCAGATATAAACTTCAATCGCGGATCGCCACTATTTTTGAGTTGATTTACAAAGGGAGCCGCTAAATAATAGGTGTTTGCTATCGCAGTAATCGTCTGGCTCACAGGATTCACATAAGTGGTATTGTATTTTAGAAAACAGTTGTCGGCATTTGATGTCATTACACCACCAGCTACGGCAGCTTGCACAATAGCCTGCGCTTTTCCCGGATCTATTTTACTATACCTCATACCTAACCTAAGCAATAGGGAATAACCCAATTTTTTCCATTGGGCGATATTACCACCGTAAAACACATCAGCCTTTACGATGTCCTTTGCCGGATCTAAAGCTGCAGTTGCCTCAGTCACTTCTTTAATCAGGTCGGTGTAAATCGCTGCCTGATTATCGTATTTAGGGGTAAGCACATTTGATAAATAGGCTTGTCCGGCTTCACTATAGGGTACGTTTCCGTAGCTGTCTACCAGCATCATAAATTGGTAGGCTTTCCAGATTCTGGCTTCGTTATATAAATTTGTTCTTGCTGCATTGCCTTTGAGCTGGCTTAAGATCTGGACCAGTAATTGAACAGGGCCCGAAGAGCTTGTTGCGCCACTATTTGTTCCTGTATATTCGGCATTCCAATTTTGCGATGTATAGGTTTGATTCAGCTGATTAAAATTAAATGCCGAAGTGATTCCCGAAAACGGATTTACAAATTGCTGCACAATGGTTGGCTCAGTTTCCATCGTCGCTCCATGCGTTCCAAACTGTGCACTCGTAAACAAGAATGCTGCATCGAGTTCTGTTGGATTATTTGGATTAATATTCAATTTATCAAACCCTTTATTGCAACCGGAAATTACTGGAATGCAGATTGCGATGGCTATAATTCTGATTAAACTTTTCATATTGTATATAGAGTTAGAATTTTACATTTAAGTTAAATCCGTAAGTACGTGTTGTTGGCAGCGATGCCTGCTCATAACCTGTCAAGTTATCTCCACTTGAGGCTATTGCTTCGGGATCAATATTGGGCGTATATTTTTTGATGATCAATACATTACGGCAAACGGCAGATAACACTAAGCCTTTTACATATTTTTTATTGATAAATTTAGACAGGTCGTATCCCAACGAAAGGCTTCTTAATTTAACAAAGCTCGAGCTGTAAATAAATGGATCCAGGATATTTGTTGAACGGTAATTTGCGTAAAAATCTTCTGCATTTACAGCGGTGGTGTTTGGCAATCCGTCAGTAGCGTTTACGCCAGGAAAAATTACGCCACCCACACGGCCAGGTAAAGACTCTTTTGATAAACCTTCTCTTAACAAGTTTAGACTTGTGCTCGAGAGCACTTTACCACCTGCTTTATAATCAATATGGGCAATAAAGGTAAAGCCTTTGTAACTAAACGTATTTAACCAGCCCCCAGTTGCTTTAGGCAGGCCACTACCAAAATTTACCGGTTTATCACTGGCTACGGGTTTGCCTCCCGATAATATGATATTTCCAGAAGCATCCCGCTTGTAAGTTGAACCTACAATTTGGTTAAGGGGTAAACCTACCACGTGAACAATAGAACCAAAAAACTCGGGACTGCCCACTACAAGTTGCGATTGATTATTAGCTAATGACAATACCTTTGAAGAGTTGAAAGCAGAATTAAAAGTCGTTTTCCAGGTAAAGTTCTTGTTTTGGATAGGTATTAATTCCAGGTTAAATTCTAATCCTTTATTGTCTAAACCACCTAGGTTAACCAGCGTGGTGCTGTATCCGCTTGCTGCAGACAGGCTTATTGGAACAGCTTGATTAGTCGTTTTCTTATCGTAAGCAGCTACATCCAGGTTTACCCTGTTGTTGAACATGCGTAACTCGATACCGATTTCTTTTTCATTTACGCCAAAAGGCTTAATCTGGGTGTTTGGTGAAGCTGTCCCGTTTATACTTCCTAAGGGCAGCCCGTTAAATGAATTTTGAGCAAGCGCAAATGTTAATGCATTGTAGGGGGCAACCCCCTGGGCGCTTCCCGTTTCTGCAACAGCAACTCTGATCTTTCCAAAATTTAACCATGTTGTTTTTGGAAGTAATTCCGAAAAAACGAAACTTCCGCTAATTGAAGGATAGAAATAATGATCTATATCTCTGGCCAGTACCGAATACCAGTCTGTACGGCCGGTAAGATTTAAGAACAATAAATTCTTGTAGGAAAATTCTGCAGTACCATACAATGAATTTACGGTTTGTTTAGTCAGGTTGTAACTCGAATTTGCCGTAACACCGTTTCCAATTGTATATAAACCCCTGATGTAAAAGTTTGTTACCGCTTCACTAAATGTAGAAGTAGTTAAGGGAAAGTTATTGCCGCCTACTGTTGCATTAAATGAAAAATCTTTCCACTTATGCCCACCGCCCAGTAAGAAGTCAAAATTATTTTGGCGTGTACTTGCTGTACTTATTCCATAGCTACCATTGTACAGCCCTGCTGGTGCTGCAGATACAGCCAGCGTACCAGTCGGCGTGTTTGATTCATAGGTCGAGTGCAAAAGGTCCATATTTGCCCTGCCCTGAAAATATAGCCAATCGAAAAACTGATAGCGCACCACAGCAGTACCTAACAAATGATCTTTTGTTTGTCTTTGAAATTGGTGCGCTAATATCCAGTAGGGGTTGGTAACGGTAGCAAACCTCGAAGTAGGTGTTTCATTTCCGTTGGCATCCGTTGCGGCTGCCTCAAGTACATCAAAAGAAATGGAGTTAGCCAGCCTGTAAATTGATGTAGGAATTGCATTTCCCTGTACGCCTACAAGTGGCGGATTGTTATTAAATTGGTGGTCATAGTTAACGTAAAACTGTGCAGATAATTTATCGGTAAGTTTATAGTTAATGCCAACGTTAAAAATCTTTTTATGATAATCGTTGTTTGGTATGATGCCCTGAGCGTCTTGATTAGAAAGCGACACCCGAAAACTTCCTTTGTCATTACCGCCCGAAAGTGCAACGGTATTGCTCCACGATGGTGCGAGTCTAAAGAACGTACTTATCCGGTCTCTGACAGGCGCATAAGGACGCTGAACGCCGTCGAATTGATACGTTGGTACATTATCAAATGGCACACCAAAACTCCAGGCACCAGAACTCTGCGCAGTTCCTTGTGATGAGGGACGGATATTATTTTCACCTTGCCCGTACTCATATTGAAAATCTGTGTAATCGAGCGCTTGGTTTACAGTAAAATTAGAGTTGAACTCAATACCTAATCCACTATTTTTGGATCCCGACTTTGTTGTAATAATGATTGCACCGTTAACGGCACGAGAGCCATACAAGGCTGCAGCGGTTGATCCTTTTAGCACAGTCATCGATTCGATGTCGTCCTGATTGATACCTTGCAAATTATCTCCCTGGTCGACATTTTGTGTATAACCATTACTACTGCTTGCGCCCTGCGACATTGGCAAGCCATTAATGACGATCAGCGGCGAATTGTCTGCGGTGAAAGAAGATTGTCCACGCAAACGGATCTTTGTACTCCCACCTGGCCCTGCGGCGGGTGGAGAAACGTCCAATCCGGCGATCTGACCCTCAAGCGCATTGGCAAGATTAGTTGTGCGGTTAGTTTGTAATGCCTCTACGTCGGCTTTTTGAGCCGAGTACCCGAGGCTTTTGGCCTCCCTTTTTATACCGAGGGCAGTTACGATAACCTCATTCAAAGCATTTGTAACCGTAAGCATAGAAACATTAACAACGGTTTTTGTATTTACCGTTATTTCTACGGGCTTATAGCCAATGGATGTAAACACCAACACCGCATTGGTATTGGCAACATTTATCGTATAACTGCCGGATGAATTGGTTATAGTCGCATTTCGCGTTCCCTTTTCAGCAACGCTAACGCCGGGTAGGCCAACTCCCTGTTCATCGGTAACTTTACCTGTAATTCCTATCGGCGCTAATTTTAACTTTTTGGTTGTTAAAGATTTGCTGAAAATTACGGTTGTTAGCCCACCAACTGATGCGCTTGCGGACTCGAAAAGCATGAATACCGTTAACACAGTACAAATAAATACCGGTGGAAGTAATTTTTTTTTCATAATTGTTGTTTGGTTAGAATTGTTTTTTTGTAATAAACCGCAGAAGGGGCGGTGCTGTCAGTTCGGAACATACGTGGCGTTTAGCGCCTAAGTATGGTGGTTAAATGTTAAGTAAAGCTATCTCATAATGATTATATTGGTTTGCTAGTTAATCAATCCCTGTTCTAATAACCTAAGGCAAATATGTTTAGGCTAAATAGTTTATTTGAAAAAAATAGCTGCGAAGAAAAGCAGCATCACTTTCTTTTATATTTGGTTTCGAAACAGTTATGTTACACAAGCAAATAAAGACAACTTTAATGAAAAGCAATTTCAGTATTACAGCAAAAAATTGTAACATATTAACATAGATATTTTCTTGTGGTATGAGTAGCTGTCTGATAAAACATATAAAATATGTCTGTCTATCAATTGTTTACAAGATTATTTTAATATAAAACCAATCTGATACGCAAATCGTAAAACCTGGCGTTGTTAATATAACTGCCATTAATAGATAATACATACGCATTATATCGTACATAATTTATAATTTCATGCTATAGTTAACCAATTATAAACATGAAGGCTACTTTAAAAAAGGCTACTCCAAACCCGGAGCATTCCTTTAATATTCATAAGGATATAGGGCATGCGATATTAAGTGCCTGGCACTATCATCCCGAGTGCGAGTTATTGGTTGTTAAAAGGAGCTATGGTACCTGCCTGATAGGCGACCACGTTGGTCCTTTTAAAAATGGTGATGTATTTTTATTTGGATCAAACCTGCCACATACTTTCCGGTGTGAACAAAAATACCTGGAAAGCGATACCGAAAAAGTTGGAGAAACCATCGTGATTCTTTTTCAAAACAACATCTGGGGTGATGCATTTTTAAATCTTCCTGAAATTAGTCCGATTGTTAAATTACTGAACACCAGTAAGCTGGGTTTGCGTTTAAAAGGCGTAACCAGACGAAAGGTTGGCAAAATAGCGGAGGAAATGCTCAACGAATCGCCTGCCCGTAAGTTGATCAATTTATTGTCCGCTTTGGAAATAATAGCTGCTTCGAAAGAATACGAAATTATATCATCCAACGGTTTTAACCCGGAAGTGAATAGTATCGATCAAAACCGCATCAACACGATATTCGAATACACGTTTAATAATTACCACAAAAAAGTAGGGCTAGAAGATGTGGCTGCATTGATTAACATGGGAAAGCACTCTTTTTGCAGGTACTTTAAATCCAAAACAAAGAAAACATATATCCAGTTTTTAATGGAAGTGAGAATTGGAAATGCATGCAGATTGTTATTAGAAGAAGAATTTAACATGACTGAGGTAGGCTATGCCTGTGGCTACAACAATATTTCTCACTTCTATCATCAGTTTAAAGCGCTTACGAAAAAAAATCCAATGGACTACAGATACAATTATCTTAAAACCGAAGAGAGAAAATTTGCTTAGTAACCTCAGTTCGATTGTTAATATTCCTTTAAAGGTCTACTACAGATATTTTTCGTTCATAGCCGTCATCCTGAGGGATAATTAATTGTTTAAAATCAATATGAATGAGGTATCGTCATCTCGACCGTAGTGTTCCAAAGGAACTCCTTTGGAGGAGAAATCTTTTGCATAGTTCAAAGATTTCTCTCCCAAAGCTTCGGGACTGCGCTTCATCCGATAGATCCTATCGGATCGAAATGACGGTGATTTTTTAAATCTGTCATTAGCCTGCTACCAAAAAATATCTTAGTTAATAATGATCAAATCCTAATCAAATTAGGCAACGTAAACCAGTAATTTTAGTATTGAAGCATTTTATTGTATTATATTAACATTATGCTGTAAATGTGCGTTAAAAGGACTTATTTGGCTTTAGATTTTACCGCCTGGATACTTAAATAAAGTTTAAACTTAATTTTCGATCTAAAAAACTTAACCAAATAATTATGAGAATTTATAACACCTCTAGCGGGATTATTATCAACCACAATAACCAATATTTTTTAACAGAAGAGAAAAGCTGGGATAGGTTCGTAAACAGGAGCAACCTCTTTAAAGTGGTGAGCAGTGAATTGCAACAGCTCCAACCTAACGAAGATTTACAAGCGCTCACCCATTCAGCTGTTTTAACGCCGATAGGCAGCCAGGAAGTATGGGCATCTGGTGTAACTTATTTTCGTAGCAGGGAAGCCAGAATAGAGGAATCAAAAGAAGCAAAAGGTGGGGATTTTTATGCCAGGGTATACGATGCAGATCGGCCAGAACTTTTTTTTAAGTCACCGTCTTACCGTACAGTGGGTTCGGGAGGAAACATACGGATCAGGGCAGATTCTAAATGGAACGTACCTGAATCGGAACTGACTTTATTTATTTGCTCAGCAGGCACTATAGAAGGTTATACAATAGGTAATGATGTATCTTCGAGGGACATCGAGGGCGAAAATCCGCTTTATCTACCGCAGGCAAAATCATACAATGGGGCTACGGCTTTAGGTCCTTGCCTTTTAGTTACAGACGGGCCAATAGATCCGGATACCAATATCAGCATCGAAATATCCAGAGATTCTGACGTCCTTTTTAAGGAGAAAATATCCATTAACCAAATGAAACGTAAGCACACGGAATTAGTGGCTTACTTGTTTCGGGAATTAGATTTCCCTCATGGAACGTATTTAATGACAGGTACTGGAATAATCCCCACTGATGATTTCACTTTACGCAGCGGAGATATTGTAAAAATAACCATTTCAGAAATTGGTTCACTTGTAAATATCGTAGCATGATAAACCTTGGTGAACAAATTATAGGTTTCGAAACCTCTGCCGAAGCAAGTGAAACGATCAGTTCAATAAGCAGGTTCACCGGCGAAAAAATGGCGAGCTTTTCTGTAGCTACCATAACCGAGGTTGACAGGGCTGTTGACAAGGCAACAGTTGCATTTCAGGTTTACCGCAAAATATCCGGTGTAAAAAAAGCCGCATTTTTAGAAGCGATTGCCGATGAGATTATTGGCCTTGGAGACGAATTGATAACGGTTTGCTGCGCCGAATCCGGACTACCGAAAGGCCGTATAGAAGGTGAAAGAGGACGGACTGTGGGCCAGTTAAAGTTATTTGCAGATTTATTAAAAGAAGGATCCTGGCTGGATGCCCGGATTGAGATAGCCAATCCAGACCGCGTACCGCTACCTAAACCGGATATGCGCTCCATGCAAATACCACTGGGACCAGTAGTCGTTTTTGGAGCGAGTAATTTTCCCCTGGCATTTTCTGTAGCTGGGGGCGACACCGCATCTGCACTGGCGGCGGGTTGCTGCACAATAGTAAAGGCACATCCTGCACACCTTGTAACCAGCTCGCTAATAGGTAAGGCCATCAATAATGCAGCTATTTCAACCGAAATGCCTGACGGTGTTTTTTCGCTTCTTTTTGGAGATGGCCCTGTTTTAGGCGCTCAGTTAGTTAAGCATCCGGGCATAAAGGCTGTGGCATTTACAGGTTCATTTGGTGCAGGTAAGGCCATATATGATATGGCTGTGCGCCGGGAAACACCTATTCCGGTTTATGCTGAAATGGGTAGCACTAACCCGGTGTTTATTCTTCCACAGGCTTTATCAGAAAATTCCCTTTCGTTAGCTAATGCGTTTTCTAGCTCAGTAACGCTGGGTGTAGGCCAGTTCTGTACCAATCCAGGCATGCTTATTTATGAAAGTGCTGATGCCGCACCTGGTTTTATCCAGCAGCTTGAAGAAGAATTTGGACAAACTTTGGGAGGCGTAATGCTTACCGGCGATATCCATAAATCATACACAGCCGGCGTTGAAAAACGTAGCGAAATGTCGGGCATCAAAACACTTGCAAAAGGCAATTACACAGCAGATTTAAATATTGCATCGCCGGTTTTATTCAAAATAACGAGTGATTTATTAAAAGTTTATCCCGACTTGTCTGAAGAGCTTTTTGGACCAACCAGCGTGGTTGTAGAAGCAAGCGCTAAAAAGGATATCATTGAAATAGCAAAGAACCTTAGCGGGCATTTAACCGCTACGGTACACGGAACCGATGTTGACCTGGTTGAGTATAAAGATTTACTCGATATTTTAGAACAGAAAGTAGGCAGGTTACTCATTAACGGGTTTCCTACGGGTGTTGAAGTTTGTAGCGCTATGGTTCATGGCGGGCCATTCCCCGCAACAACAGACCAAAAAACAACATCAGTAGGCACAGCTGCAATTTTCAGGTTTACACGGCCGGTATGTTACCAGAATATGCCAGATCAACTATTGCCAAATGAATTAAAAAATGCAAACCCGTTAAAAATCTGGCGACTGGTAAATGGCAATCTAAATAAGGATTAATAAAGCAACATAGTATATTCTAGATATGAAATCATATAGAAGTTCGACCTGGTTTGGGAAAAAAGATAAAATGGGCCTCATCTATCGCAGTTGGATGAAAAACCAGGGCATGCCCGAAGACATGTTTGACGGCAGACCGGTAATAGGGATTTGTAATACGTGGTCTGAACTAACACCTTGCAATGCCCACCTGCGTGATATTGCCGAAAGTGTCCGTCGCGGAGTATTGGAGGCTGGCGGCTTTCCGCTTGAATTTCCCATCATGTCATTGGGAGAAACGCTCATGAAACCCACCGCCATGTTGTTCCGTAATCTCGCCAGTATGGATGCAGAGGAATCAATAAGAGGCAATCCTATTGATGGTGTCGTACTACTTACGGGCTGCGATAAAACTACGCCTTCTACGCTAATGGGAGCTGCAAGTGTAGATCTGCCAACGATTGTGGTTCCTGGCGGACCCATGTTAAACGGAAAATATCACGGACATGATATAGGCTCAGGAACAAGTGTATGGAAGCTGACAGAGGAATTAAAGAAAGGCGAAATCACTTATGATGAATATGCAGAAGTAGAAAGTTGCATGTCCCGTAGTCCGGGCCACTGTATGACAATGGGAACGGCTTCTACTATGGCTTGCATGGTTGAAGCGTTGGGCATGAGCCTTTCTGGTGGTGCGGCTATACCTGCTGTTGATTCCCGACGGAAAAGGCTTGCTCAGCTATCGGGAAGGAGAATAGTTGAAATGGTTAAAGAAGACCTGAAAATTTCTAAAATACTAACACGCGATGCGTTTGAAAATGCAATAAAGGTAAATGCTGCAGTAGGAGGTTCCTCAAACTTTATTATTCACCTCACCGCTATTGCAGGGCGTATGGGTGTAGCGCTAAACTTAGACGATTTTGATAACATTGGCAGTAAAATGCCGCTTCTGGTAAATCTTATGCCTTCAGGGAAATTTTTGATGGAGGATTTTTACTATGCTGGTGGTTTACCTGCTGTTATAAAACAAATGCAATCTGTTTTAAAAATGGATACCCTAACGGTAAGTGGGAAAACGCATGCCGGGAACATTGCTGCTACAGGAATAAATTACAATAAGGAAGTCATATATGAATTTGAGCAGCCGATCATTCAGGAAGCTGGAATTACTGTACTAAAAGGTAATCTTGCAGTTAACGGTGCCGTTATAAAGCCTTCTGCCGCTACGCCCAGTTTGATGCAGCACCGAGGTAGGGCAGTGGTATTTGAAGACATTGAGGATTACCATGCGAGAGTAGATGACCCTGATCTGGATATCGATGAAACTTGTGTAATGGTCTTGAAAACGGTTGGTCCGGTCGGCTATCCAGGTATGCCTGAGGTGGGTAACATGACTTTACCAAAAAAGCTGCTTGACAAGGGCGTAACAGATATGGTCAGGATATCGGACGGCAGGATGAGTGGTACGGCATATGGTACAGTTATACTGCATGTATCGCCGGAGTCTGCTATTGGTGGAAATTTAGCGCTTGTAGAAAACGGAGATATCATTGAGCTGGATGTGGCCAATAAACGTATCCACCTTGAAGTGAGTGATGAAGCATTAGCCCTGAGGCGGAATAATTGGGTACAGCCAACTCCTCTTGCAACACGTGGCTATGTAAACTTATATATCAAACATGTTCAGCAGGCAGATAAAGGTGCTGATCTGGACTTTTTAGTAGGCGGGTCGGGTTCAGCCGTAACCAGAGACTCCCATTAATAGAAACATGGACGTACTGATTCTTTTTGGCTGTATAGTTACACTTGTATTATTAATTGCCTGGGCGAAGGTTAATACCTTTCTGGCGTTTTTAATCGTATCGGTAGGGGCAGCTTTATTGTTAGGTATGCCCGCCGCCAGTATTCCGCAAATGGTTAATAAAGGATTAGGGGATACACTAGGATCGCTGGCAATCATCATTGTTTTAGGCGCCATGCTTGGAAAACTCGTCGCTTCGAGTGGTGCCGCTCAAAAAATAGCTTCGGTATTAAAAAAAACATTTGGCCCAAAACACATCGCCTGGGCCATGTCTTTAACAGGTTTTATAGTGGGCATTCCGTTATTTTATAATGTTGGGTTTGTGTTGCTTATTCCAATTATTTTTTCGGTAGCGTACAACTATAAATTACCCCTGGTATATGTAGGCTTGCCTATGCTTGCGTCGCTGTCGGTAATGCATGGTTTTTTGCCCCCTCATCCATCGCCCATGGCTTTGGTTACGCAGTTTAATGCAGATTTGGTTAAGACCTTTATTTACGGTTTAATCGTGGCCATACCTGCTATCATTATTGCAGGCCCTCTTTTCGCGAAAGTGTTAATAAATATGCAATCTAGCCCGACAGTTACCTTGCAGGCCGATGAACTGCCCGATAATGAATTGCCGGGGATAACAAATAGTGTAATTTCTGCATTGTTACCTGTACTTATAATTTTGGCTACCACGTTAATAACCAGAATATGTAGTGACAATGTGGCTGTCGTAAATCTTGCCAGATTTATCGGTGATCCAACTATTGCCATGATATTAACCATTTGTATTGCAACATTCACACTTGGGATCAGGTCAGGTAAAAAGCTGATTGACATTATGGTAATTTTTGTTGATGCGACAAAAGATATAGCGATGATCCTTTTAATAATTGGTAGCGCAGGTATTTTGAAACAAGTATTTGTAGAAACAGGTGTAAGCAACAGCCTTGCCGCAATTTTACAAGGACTGACGCTGCCACCTTTATTATTGGCCTGGTTAATAACGGCTGTGTTAAGGCTTTGCCTGGGTTCGGCTACAATAGCCGGCCTCACAGCTGCTGGTATCGTTTATCCGCTTGTTGGGCCTCATGGTGCAGATCCAAATTTAATGGTACTTGCAGTCGGTTCAGGGAGCCTGTTTTGTTCCCATGTAAATGACTCCTCTTTCTGGCTATTCAAAGAGTATTTAGGATTATCTATCAAACAAACATTTTTGTCCTGGTCGCTGATGGAAACGCTGGTTTCGGTTATCGGACTTATCGGAATACTGATCATGAACCAGATACTGTTTAAATAGATCATAATCATCACTTTTAATAAAATCGTTTTTAATTTTCCTTACGCGTATAAGATCTTTTGTCTTCAGTACGTCAGCTTAATTGGTGCGTGTTGCTATAATTGGAAAATCAGCATATAGCGTTGACCGTTTCTTCCCAGTCTCTAGGACTGCCTTTATCGAGCACCCGTTCGATAACGGTTTAGCTTTTTATTAATTGTTGACATGATAATCCGTCGCGTGATCTTTTAAAATCCCAATTAATAAGCGTGCCGCTTTTTTCCGATAAGAACCCGCTGGCCAGGTTACGGTGGCAAGCCTGTTCATTCCTTCTCCGGTTATCTTAATGGCTTTTAAAGAAGGGTAATTAAATATAGATGATCCCATCAAGACCGTTGCCCAGCGGCCGCTGCTGACCAACTGCAAAAGCGTATTAATATCATTTACTTCCATTTTGACATCGAGGGATAAATCGTGTTTGTCCAATAATCCATCAAGATAATTGCGGATGCTATAGCCACCGGAGGGCAAAAGCAATGGCAGGCTTTCCAGATGTTTGATGTTGATTTGTTTCCGTAATGCTATTGGATGACTTTGGTGCGCAATAAGTGCAAGGCATGAAGAAAACAGTGGTTCTGTATTATAGCGCCCGGCTTTCTCCTCCTGGGAAAAAGATAACATCAGGTCTAGGCGGCCCTGTTCAAGTTTGCTTAATAGATCCTGCGTAGTGCCAAATCCTATTTGTAAATGGATATTCGGATAGCTGCTGGAAAAGTCGAGTATCGCTTTGGTTAACAAGTCTGTGAGGCCATAGGTAACCCCAATGGTCAGGGTTCCAATATCAAGGTTCATCAGATCCTTCAACATACTTTTTCCATCCTCGGCATCCTTTACCGTTTTTATGGCAAAGGGCAGGAAAGTTTTTCCAGCTTCCGTTAGACGTACCCTTTTTGCAATACGGTCGAACAGTGGGATGCCCAACTCGTCTTCAAGTTGTTTGATTTGTTGCGACAAGGTGCTTTGAGTGATAAACAGCCCATTAGCGGCCTCGGTGAAGTTTTGTAATTCAGCGGCCTTAATAAAGTACTTGAGTTGGCGTAGTTCCATATCCAAATATAATGAGTAAATCGGTTTTAACGATCAACTTCATCGAAAATAAGCGTTTAGACGATAAGGAATTTATCTTGACCTTTGACTTGTTAAACCAAAAAAAAATATGGAAATCAAACAAACCTCCGAAAATGCGCTTTCACATTCTGTTGTAAAAGCAGTCATTAACGCGCCAATTGAAATGGTAAATATCGCCGATTGGCTATTTAATCTTCCTGATGCAGAATATCAAAAATGTTCTACCGCCCACATTGCGGCTGGCTTTACCCGTACGATAGAAGGAGAGCCTATGTCTATCAACGTGGAAACCATTGGAAACGCACTAATCATTCAGCACTATGTGGCCACCGAATACAGGGCCGATTATTGCCGCATGCTATCGGTATCTGATTCGATAACAGCAAATGGCAGAAGTAAAGTGCAGGTACTTTGGGAACTGAAAGTTACCAAACTGGATAATAACAGCTGTGAGTACACCAATGAAATTCATGCCACTGCAACGCCTGAGTTCTTTGAATTTATGAAAGCGCACAATATCACATTAGACCAAGCTGCCCACGACAGGCAAGTAGCATCTGACGCACATAATCATGAAGAAACTCCTCTTTTTGCCAAAAGCATTGAAAAGAAAGCGCTTACTGGAAATTACGGTATTTAATCAAACTCCAATTGTAATGAAAAGTAATTTAATCAGGCTGGCCACGATACCGGAGGGAATACCACGAGCAGATGATTTTAAATTCGAGACAGAAGAACTTCGGCCATTAACAGAAGATGATATCGAACTTAGGCCAATCTTTATTTCAGTTGACCCATATCTTAGGGTGGCTATGGCCGGAGGACATCCGCCGGCGATTAATGTTGGAGATATCATCTTTTCGCGCGGAATCGCCGAGGTTATCAGTTCGGAGCATAAAGATTTCAAACCGGGCGATGTAGTAATGGGCTATATGCAATGGCGAGACCGGATGGTATGCAACGGTAACGACTTTAGCGTGATCAGGGAGCATAGCCTTCCATTAAGTGCCTACTTGGGTGTGTTAGGATCTACAGGCCTATCTGCCTATTTTGCACTAAGTGAAATAGGTAAGCCCAAATCGGGGGAAACGCTAGTGGTTTCAGGCGCTGCAGGCGCAGTAGGCAGCATCGCGGGTCAGATAGGGAAGATATTTGGCTGCAAGGTTATTGGTATTGCAGGAAGTGATGAGAAAACAGATTTTATCGTATCTGGTTTAGGAATGGATGCCGCAATTAACTATAAAAGCAATGGCAACATTGGACAGACATTGGATGACTTGTGCCCCGAAGGGGTTGACATCTATTTTGATAACGTGGGTGGCTTTGCTTCGGACGAAGTGATTAGCCGCATGAACGATTACGGCAGAGTGGTTGTATGTGGTTCCATTGACAGTTATAACAATACGGAGGCCGTCAGTAAATTAAGCTTACTACCCCTGATTGTTTATAAAAAATTATTGATGCAGGGATTTTTAATCGGCGACTATAAACAGCGTTTTCCGGAAGGCAGAAAGCAATTGGAACAGTGGATAAACGAAGGCAAGCTTCATTACAGGGAAACCATAATGAAAGGATTTGATAAATTGCCTAAAGCTTTCATCGGCCTTTTCTCAGGAAACAATGAGGGTAAAATGCTCGTTGAAGTTTAAACTGTAAATTAAGCTCTGTTTCCGTAAACAAAAGCCTCCGGTTTTAAACTGAAGGCTTTTGTTGTTATACTCTACTTGTAAACTAAAAAAACTTGAATACAGGCTAACTCAATGGGGCGAAGGCTAGGGGCTATCTTTACAAATATGCTTAATGGAAAGAACGTCTGAAATCTAAGGGCGACATACTGGTTTTGAGCTTAAATAGTTTACTAAAGGATGGGGGATGTTCAAATCCTAATTCATAGGCTATTTCGCTTATCGAAGCCTGACTTGTCGATAATTGTTGCTTTGCCTTTTCGATCAGGTGGTTATGAATATGCTGTTGTGCATTTTGCCCTGTAAGTGATCGCAGCATATCACTTAAATAACTGGCACTGACGTTTAATTGCGCAGAAAGAAACTGGACAGTTGGAAGCCCCTGCTTTAGTGCCTTTGTTGACCGGAAGTAGGCGTGTAAAGTGTCTTCCACCCTTTGAAGCAAATCGTTGCTTACCGCCTTGCGGGTGATGAATTGCCGGCTGTAGAACCGATTAGCATAATTCAGCAGCAATTCTATCTGGGAAATCACAACGTCCTGACTGAAATTATCAATTCTGCCTTTTAACTCTTCTTCGATACTTTCGAAAACAGCAATAACCGTGGTTTTTTCTTTTTCAGACAAATGCAGTGCTTCACTGATCGAATAGGAAAAAAACCCATACGTTTTAATTTTTTTGGCGAGTTCGTAACCCTGTAAAAAATCCGGGTGGAAAAGTAAAGTATAACCAGATTGAGTTCAAGAGTTTTATCACGTATCGTGATCCCTTTGGGATTTTTCGCTAACACAGGCTTTTCGTAAACCTGCTCAAGAAATTGCCCGAATACGGGTTCAAATCCCTATTAACCAAAAATCTCCCAACCTTCGTTGGAGGATTTCTGTGATCCCGCTGGGATTGGCTCAGCCCGCAATATCCCGAACTCAGCCTTGAGCCTTTTACAAATCGAACCCAGGCCGACGCTTCTGTTCGAATCCCGGTGGGATTAAAACAAAAAAACCTCACATTTCTGTGAGGTTTCTTGTGATCCCGCTGGGATTCGAACCCAGGACCACTACATTAAAAGTGTAATGCTCTACCAGCTGAGCTACGAAATCTACTTTGTTTAAAACGTTATCCGTTTCCTTTAAAGTGGTGCAAATATAGGGTTATGAAGCATTTCATGCAAATAAAAAATCGTCAAATGCGTTAGTGTATTGATTTATAGGCGAATTAATTATTTAGCTTCTCTTTTTTAAACTTAATTGATATTTTTATCGCTCCTAATTTAATATCAATCATGCATAGATTTCTTTCTGCTTTGTTTTTTTTGCCGCTTCTCTTTATACTTTCTTGTCAATCTAACCACGCTAAAGAAGAAGAACAGGCTAAACACAAGCAAGATTCTTTAGCCTCATGCGAAAAAAATATGCCAAGCCGTTTTGGTGCGGTAAAAGATTCTTCAAGTTTTGCTTCCAATAATAAAGTAAGTCATGAGGGCATGGTTTTAATTCCGGCAGGCGAGTTTGCCATGGGCGCTTCTGATAAAGAGGGTAGAGATGATGAATACCCACAACATCGGGTTAAAGTTTCTTCTTTCTGGATTGATGCTACCGAAGTAACCAATGCCAGTTTTAAAAAGTTTGTTGATGCAACCGGGTATGTAACTACGGCCGAGCGTAAACCAGATTGGGAAGAAATGAAAAAACAGCTTCCGGCAGGTACACCAAAACCGCCCGACAGTGTTTTTGTTGCAGCCTCTTTGGTTTTCTACCAGCCTAAAAGTGTTACCTCTTTAAATGATGCCTCGCAATGGTGGCGTTGGGTTAAAGGCGCCAATTGGAAACACCCTCATGGTCCTGACAGCGATATTAAAGGAAAAGAAAATTTTCCGGTGGTACATGTATCCTGGGATGATGCCATGGCCTATTGTAAATGGTCGGGTAAACGGTTACCAACTGAGGCAGAGTGGGAGTACGCCGCGAGAGGTGCTTTGAAAAATGAAAAATATCCCTGGGGGAATGAAGATATAGAAAAGGGTAAAGTAAAAGCCAATACCTGGCAAGGGAGCTTCCCGGTTAAAAATACCAATTGGGATGGTTTTAATGGTTTAGCAGCTGTGAAAAAATTTAAGCCGAATGGTTATGGACTTTATGACATGGCGGGCAACGTATGGGAGTGGTGCAGCGATTGGTACCGGCCTGATTATTATAGCAAGCTTTCAGGATTGAGCACCGATCCTAAAGGTCCTTCGGATAGTTACGATCCTATGGAGCCAACTATACCTAAAAGAGTGGTAAGGGGTGGTTCTTTTATGTGTAATGCCTCTTATTGTAAAGGTTACCGGGTAACTTCGAGAATGAAAACTTCGGTTGATACAGGCCTTGAGCATACCGGTTTTAGGTGCGTGAGCACTAACTAAAGCCCTTTTCTGTTAAAGTTAAAATTACGCAAACGTTTGACCCTTATTTTATTAAATATTATTGTTTAGTTTGGCCCGAACAAATTAAACCGAACCAAAACTTTATGCAACAAACAACAAAACCTGGTCAAACCCAAGGGCCTAAACCACTTATTATCATTTGTGCCCTATTCTTTATTTTTGGCTTTGTAACCTGGGCAAACGGAACATTAATTCCTTTCTTTAAATTATCTTTCGGACTATCAAACTTACAGGCATTCTTCGTAACCTTTGCATCGTACATGGCTTACTTCTTTTTAGCACTGCCATCATCGTGGATCCTTAAAAAAGTTGGCTTTAAAAATGGAATTGTTTTAGGCTTGGTTATTTTAGGCCTGGGTTCTTTGATATTTATACCTGCGGCCCAAACCAGAACCTTTGGTTTGTTTTTAACCGGAATTTTTGTTCAGGGTGCAGCTTTAGCTTTATTGCAAACCGCATCAAACCCGTACTTAACCATTATCGGACCTATAGAAAGTGCCGCAAAACGGATCAGTATTGCGGGTATCTGTAATAAATTTGCCGGGATGATTGTGCCTTTGATTATGGGGAGCCTGTTTTTGAAAAATGCTTCAGAAGTAGAGAAACAGATCAAAGCCGCTACCGGCGCTGTTCATGAGCAATTATTAAATGATGTTTTAGGCCGTGTAAATATGCCCTACATTGTTTTGGCAATTGTTTTCTGCCTTTTTGCCGTTTTTATTAAATTTACCAACCTTCCAGAAGTTGAAGTAGAAGAAGATGTGATCGACGAAAGCAAAGGAGAAGTGGTAAAACATACAAGTATTTTTCAGTTCCCACACTTGTTCCTGGGTGCACTTTGTATTTTTGTATACGTTGGCGCAGAGGTTATGGCTGGCGATATTATCGGCATTTATGGTCGCGAGTTAGGTATTAGCGCAGAAATTAGCGGAAAGTTAACCTCTATTACGCTTTTTAGTATGTTAATCGGTTATATTATTGGTATTGTTACGATTCCAAAATATATCTCACAGCAAAAAGCCCTTCGAATCTGTGCTATCTTAGGCATCATATTTACCATTTTATCTTTTGCTATTTCCAGCTGGTTCGCGGTAATTTTTGTAGCCTTACTGGGTTTGGCCAATTCATTAATGTGGCCGGCAATTTTCCCGCTGGGCATTAGCCACCTGGGTAAATTTACCAAAATCGGTTCGGCCATTATGATTATGGGTATTGCAGGCGGTGCATTAATGCCGTTGTTATATGCTTTCTTAAATGAAAAATTACATATCAACTTTCAGTTGGCCTATCTTTTAACTGTATTACCATGTTATTTATACATTCTGTATTTTGCTATAAAAGGCCATAAAGCGGGATTGAATTTAAAATAACCAAAACCAAATAAATTTTATGATTAAGCCCGGTCTTTAATTAGATTGGGCTTTCTTTTGTCCTTAATTTTCAGTTATTTTGGCGAAATTATGAGCGAGGTTGAATCTTGCTACTCAATACCCAAATCTTAATACTTATATCACCATACTCATATCTCAATAATGAATAAAGCTATTTTTCTCGACCGTGATGGTGTACTCAATCACGAAATATACGATTACATCTGCCGTGTTGAAGATTTTAAAATCCTGGATTACCAGATTCCGGTATTAAAAAAACTGTTTGATGAAGGTTATCTTTTAATTGTAATTACCAACCAGGGCGGTATTGCCTTAAAACGTTATACCGAGCAAGAACTGGCCATTATGCACCAAATGCTCCGCAATGCTTTTGTGGTTAAAGGAGCCGATATCGCTGGTTTTTATTATTGCCCGCACCATCCCACGGTTGGTGGCGAATGTAAGTGCAGAAAACCTGCTTCGGGAATGATTTTAGATGCAATTGATATGTACGATATCGACCCGGCACAATCTGTTATGATCGGCGATAAACCAAGAGATGTTGAAGCTGCAAATGGAGCAGGAGTAAAGGGCATTCTAATCGAACCCGATGAGCAGATCAGTTATGAGAAAATAAAGGAAGTTCTTAGTCGTGAGTCTTTAGTCTAGCATCTATTTTAAGGCGCATAAAAAATTTAATTCCAGGGTTATATTGATTCATAGATCAAGGCTATTGACTTGAGCATGATTGTTTGGGCGTTTTAACACGCTGTACACTATATCTTTTTGGCTGTCCTTCGACTACGCTCTCCACAGGAGTCCTTTGGACAGGATCACAGCCAAAAAGGATGCCGTTTCCATCGTTAACGCAGAATCATTTTACAGAATTTCTAAACTGGCAAAAGAACTTCTATCGCTGCTACCTAACCCTGATTGAAATGGCATTCCGGTATTCGGTTAATTTATCTTTATCTGGCATTCACCGGAATATAATGGAAAGCAGGACTATAGCTACCGACGAGCACTGTTTCTGCGCTCCAAAAAAAGAAAATCGCAATAACTTACAAAGTTTAGAGAGAAGGAGCTGATGAATAACTTCGTCAGCAAGAAGCCTGCGGATTTCTACTACGCTTTGCTATACTTACTAAATCCTTCCATGCGCTTACCCATTGAGATTTCGTAAGGTGCCCATGAAACAAAAAATCCTAAGTTTTGATCCGGAAATCCGACTCAAGACTTAGGACTAAAAGACGTTCGCCTTTATAATTCTTATTTCCCAGCAGCTTTAGCGTGGTCAGCTAAAAATGTAGCTAAACCGCTATCTGTTAGTGGGTGTTTTAATAAACCTGCAATAGCAGCCAATGGTGCGGTAATTACATCAGCACCTAATTTAGCACAGTTAACGATGTGTAATGGTCCGCGGATTGATGCAGCTAAAATCTGAGTTTCGTAACCGTAGTTATCAAAAATAGTTCTGATATCTTCAATTAAAACCAAACCATCGCTAGAAATATCATCTAAACGGCCTAAAAACGGAGAAACGTAAGTAGCTCCGGCTTTAGCAGCTAGTAATGCCTGTCCGGCAGAGAAAATTAAAGTACAATTGGTTTTAATTCCTTTTGAAGAGAAATATTTAATGGCTTTAACACCATCTTTAATCATTGGTACTTTTACTACGATTTTAGGGTTTAAAGCAGCTAAAGCTTCACCTTCTTTAACAATCTCATCGAAAGTAGTAGCAATAACTTCAGCACTTACGTTATCATCAACAATATCGCAAATTGCTTTGTAGTGGTTAATTACATTTTGTTCGCCGGTAATACCTTCTTTCGCCATTAAGCTAGGGTTGGTGGTTACGCCATCTAAAATGCCAAGATCTTGCGCTTCTTTGATTTGATCAAGATTTGCTGTGTCAATAAAAAATTTCATGTTTATAAATTCTTAAATATTTGAGTTTCTATGATTGAACCCTGAAGAATTTAATTCCCCCTTCAGGGGATTAAGGGAAAAGAAAAAAAGGGCAAGCACCTTCTATCGCACCGCTACAACCTTCTACCCTTGCTGTGTTCCCACCCTGGGGGAGTTCAAAGGGAGCTGGTCGTAAAAGACTTGCCCGGCCACAAAGGTAGAAAAAGAAGTTGTTTCGCAAAACGCATTTTTGTATTTTTTTTCTCTTTTAGGCTATGTGGCTGATTAGTAAATTAATAAAATCAAAATGTGTATTTTTAAATTATAGAAGGAAATACAAGATAAACAATTTTTTAAGTAAGATATTTGTATATGAATTAAATATTCACAAATAAATCATCTGAATAAAACGATTTAGGCTAGAATTTGGCAGAAAAAGTGAATTTATTGTACAATATTGTCATTATCAATCTGATAAATATTCATTGATATCATTATCATTTTTTCAATCCTAATGCTTTAAATTGCTTAAGGACTAAAATTTTTCTAAAAATCGTGTCAACTCTGTAATTTAAGATTTGTTTTTCGTATCTTAGTGTTTCCTATACACTAACAACTAACGAGCAAAGAATGGAACCAAACAGTGGATTGTACGATGCGCAATTTGAACACGATGCCTGCGGTATTGGGTTCGTTGCACATGTGAAAGG
>Ga0163161_10000615_pt1 | contig 28502 bp, 22 predicted proteins | sample S45metaG_FD_129847 | JGI IMG/M metagenome (GOLD analysis project Ga0163161, IMG submission 129847) | Switchgrass rhizosphere microbial communities from Kellogg Biological Station, Michigan, USA - S4-5 metaG | ecosystem: Host-associated > Plants > Roots > Rhizosphere > Soil | place: USA... | reverse complement strand
CTTCACTTTTCAAATATTAAGAAAGGTATCAATAATGTTTTACCCATTATGAGAATATTTAAAACCGTTGTCGGTTTAAGATAATATCCTGATCAGCTTCATGCTCCAGTTTCTTTAATCCCGCCTCATCGAATTTATAAGCACTTTTCAATATTTCTTTATATCCGTTGACTTTCGATGAATTGTCAAGTTTTAAATAAAGCTTGAATAACGCCTCGTCATCATCCCTGAACTGGTTCGGAAACGCGGGTGCGTTTGTTTCGGCATGTAATTTCTTCCGGCGCTCTATTTCTTTGCAAGCCTCCTGATACCGCTTTAAATAAACCAAAGCCCAGCCTTGAAAGAATATTTTTTTTCCCCGATCCATACTTCATGGGATCCGCTGATGATATAGCTGAAAATATGGTTGGAAACCATAGCTTCTCCTTCCACATTTTTACCGAAATATTCGTTCAGTAAAAGCCTGGGAGATGAAAGGGGATGATCATTTTCTAGAGACTCCATAACATTGAATTTATAGCAGCACTACTACCACCGATTTACGATACAAATTTCTATAAAAAAAAGTTATAAAGTTTTGTTCAAACGTCCAATTTTATTTGTTGAAAAGGCCAATATAAAAGAGAGAAAAATAGGTACTTAAGCTAGTGCTATAACTGACATAACAAGCCGGTTGATAGGAAGAAAACAAAAGTTAGCGCAGCGGCACCCACCGGCTGCGCACAACTATTCAAAACTAACTATTCATGATTTGGATCTGTCTGTGATCCGATAGAAAACAATCTATTATCTTTCTATATCTTGATCTGATTACTCAGTAATAAGTACTTTGGCTTCCAGGAACTCCTCCATTCCGTAAGTACCATTTCCCTACCCAGCCCCTGAGTCTTTATATTCTCCAAGGGGAGCAATCGGGTCATGTTTAAGGGTATTAATCAGCACATGGCCCGCTTTTAACTGGCTAGCAATTTTATTTGCCCTTTCTTTATTGGTTGAACTGATGAACGCCATGAGGCCATATGGCGAATCATTGGCTATGGCTCCTGCCTGATAATCATCGCGGTAGGCAATTACACCGAGTCCGTTCATATTGTCTCTGACTGGCCAATGGACCTATCCTTATATCTTCCTCTCGGCGATCTCCAACTTTAAAACCTTCAGCAACTTTAACTATACGGGTTTTAACTTGGATCGTGGCAGACATCAGCAATGGATACCTGTCCTACGCGTAAGGCCTGAGGGCGTATGAGTGGATAACCCGGCTTTGCCCAAAACAACAACGATGTTAAGCCCATAAACACAAAAAGCAACTGATCTCTACCAGTGGCTTTATTTCCCAACACAGTCTCCTGTTTATTTTGCAACGTTCTTTTTCGTGGTAACCTCACCGAAATCCCAAGCCTATCCACAAATCAATTTTTAACACCTTTTAAAGATTGTCAATTTTAAGAGAAAGTTGCTTAATGGGGCATCAAAATCCATAAAAATCCTCAGCAAATACTTTATATCTAAGAGCAGATGTTTTCAAATTGATAATGATTATGGTGTAAACAGGGCGCGAGAATCATTGAGGACAATATTACTTTATCAATAATCACTATGGTGGTACACACCGAAAAATTTGCAATACGGGAGCTAATTTGGCAGGTTTAATCTATGATGTTCAGCCAGCCTGATCACATTAAAATTGAGTTTATTTCTCGTCAGGCATCTTCTGCTCTAGGTCTTTTGGCAATGATGCAGTGAAGTCTGCAGATACACTATCGCTTAGGCGGAAATTATAAATAGCTGCAGATAAAATCCATTCGATTATAGGCCTGTGGTTCGTTTATTGTAATATGCTGCACAAGTTTCAAGGTCAAAATAAACGTTAGTTTCTAACATCTAGTCAGTGATACATGAACTGTTCCAAATATCAATTAGGCTTAACAGGATTATTATCAGGCTAACAGCAAAAGATAAATCTAGTTCTAAGAGTGGTGCTTTAGACTTAATAAAAAGAGTTAAACAACAAATTTTCCGGTATTTTAATTTTATTCCAAACTGAAACTGCGCAGGGAGATCAATATAATTTTAATCTCAATTTAAGGTGATATGCCTACTTTTGTTAATGCTCAAAATAGGAATAGCTGAAGATGATCAAAAAATTGCTGATTTATTAAAGTCTGCCCTGGAAGAAAATGGCTATCAAATTCAAGCCGTTTCTAATGGAATTGATGCATTTACAATTTTCTCAGAGAACTCTTTTAACCTTCTCATTATCGATATTATGATGCCAGGGTTAAACGGCATTCAGGTTTGCAAAATGCTTCGGGAAACTGATAACCAAACGCCCATTTTAATGCTAACGGCTATGGGAACCATTGATGATAAGGTGACTGGCTTAAATGCCGGTGGTGACGACTATCTTGTCAAGCCATTTCACTTAAAAGAACTTTTAGCTCGGGTTTCAGCACTCTTACGCCGCCAGAGCCCAATCAACCCTATTAAAAACCATGAACTTGTTTTCGAAGATTTAGTGATGAATTTGAGCAGTAAAGAGGTTAGCAGAGCTGGAAAAACTATCGAATTAAGTGCCAGGGAATTTGGATTACTTGAGCTTTTCTTAAAAAATCCGAATCGTTTATTGTCCCGCCGGTATATTGCAGAACAAGCCTGGGACATTAACTTCGAAACCGGAACAAATGTGATCGATGTTTATATAAATTTTCTTCGAAAAAAAATAGAAAAAGGCTTTGACAGGAAATTAATACACACGAAAATAAACATGGGCTATATACTTAAATAATGAAAATAAAAGACCGTATCGCACTTTACTTTACGCTGATTAGCACCACCATGCTTTTCGCTGTTCTTTGTATGGTCTATTTTACTTTTATGAAATTTTTGGAGGCTGATTTCTTTGAGCGGCTAACCGACAGAACAATGGTTACTGCTAAGCTTTATCTGGAAGCTGATGAAATTAGCAGAGCTGCATTAAATGATGTCAAGCACAAGTACTTGCAGAAACTAAATGGGGAAATAACCAGAATTTACGACTATAAAAACCAGGCCACTTTTATTGGGGATACCGCACACTACTGGAGCAAAGCCACAATCGACCAGGTGAGAAAACGAAAACGCCTCAAATACACCGATGGAGAAAGACAGGTTGTAGGCATATATTACAAGGATAACCAGGGCGATTTCGTCATCCTCGCTTCGGCAACAGATCAGGGAACGCACAACAGGTTAACGAAATTATTAAAGATCATGGTAGTTGTATTTATCATGATTTCGTTAATTGTGCTCTTGTTAAGTCGCTGGATTGCTGAAAAAATGCTTAAACCATTGAAGAAATTTATGTCCGAGGTGAAGCAGATCGGACATAAAAACATGGAATTTAGGGTGGAAGAAAGCAATACAAAAGATGAAATTAACCTGATGGCAAAAAGCTTTAATCATTTAATGAATGAATTGGAACAAGCTTTTATTCTTCAAAAAACTTTCGTTGCCAATGCTTCACACGAACTTAGAACACCTGTTACCAGAATGATGATCGCTGCAGAGCTGGCCTTGTCAAAAGACCGTGATCTGAACACCTATCAAAATGTGATTCAATCCGTTATTGAAGATGCTGAAAAGATGGATAGCATTATCACGGGCTTACTGGCACTTGCAAAAATGGATATGGAATTGATCAACTCAAAACTCTCTCCTATTCATTTAGATAAAATTTTGATTGGTATACAGGCAGAATGGAAGCAACATAAAAACCTTGATATAGAACTCCTTAAAAACGTTGATGCGGAGCCTATTGTGTTAGGCAACGAAACGCTTCTACAAATTGTACTTGATAACATTTTCTCCAACGCTTTTAAGTTTTCCAGTAATCAGACAGTAAGCTGTAAACTTGAGCAAGTGAATGGAAATTTGAGCATTAAAATAAGTGATCTGGGTCCAGGAATCCCTTTGTTGGAACAAAAAGAAGTCTTTAAACCTTTTTACACCCGATCTGCAGAGGCTGGACAAAAAGGCGAAGGAATGGGCTTGTACATGGCTCAGAAAATCATCAGCTTGTTTAAAGGAAAAATAGAAATATCATCGTCCATTGAAGATAAAAGTACATTTATCATATCAATACCTTTACTTTAATCCGCTTTTAATTTCAATTTAATTCGCGTTTAACCCGGCAAGAATAGTTTTGCCGCATGAGGAGAATAAGTATATTTCTAATTTTCGTATTTGCTACTTCGATCAACGCCAGCTTGGCTCAAAACGATTCCCTAAAACTAAATCTAAAACAAGCTGAAGTTCTTTTTTTAAGAAATAATTTCGATTTATTATCCAGCAATTACCAAATTGAGCAGACTAAAGCCGAAGTGATTACTGCTAAACTTTTCGATAACCCAGAACTGCAATACGAAAACCTTTTTTATAATCACGAAACCAAAAAATTCCTCCAAACTTCTTATGATTTTGGTCAGTATGCAGGTTCAATTTCACAACTCATCAGGTTAGCTGGCAAGAGAAACAAGAATATCAGAATGGCACAGACTGGTGTGAAACTGGCTGAACTGGAATATTTTGATTTGATGCGCACCCTGAAATTCGAATTACGCAATACCTTCTATAAAACCTACTTCGCTTCCCAATCTGTTAAAGTCTATCAAGACCAGATTAAATCAACGGAAGGTTTGCTGAAAGCCTATGAAATTCAGTTGGAGGCGGGCAATATAGCCTTAAAAGATGTGATCAGGATTAAATCTTTAATGATCGGTTTAAAAGCTCAGCAAGCAAATCTTTTAAATGAGTTAGAAGATAATTACAGAGATCTGAGGGTATTATGTGGGCTTGAGCCCAACTCAACCTTACAGTTAACGATTCCGGCAAATGAAAACAAGAATATCGCAATAGATCAAATTCCGTATTCAAACCTACTTGATTCTGCAAGAACAAACCGGGCAGATTTAAAGCTGGCAAAAACTGGTTTGGAATACAATAAACTCAACTTAAAATTACAAAAAGCAATGGCCGTACCTGACGTGGAAATCTCATTGGCTTACGATTTAAAGGGAAATTATCCTGAAAAATATACGGGTATTGGTTTAAAAATTCCGATTCCACTTTTTAACAGGAACCAGGGCGAAATTAAAAAGGCGAAAGTCGGCATTGATGCAGCTACTTCGAACGTCAAAAAGCAAGAAATAATGCTGTCAAATGAAGTGTTTAACAGTTATCAAACAGCAATTAGAAATGAAAAAATGTTAACCGAAATCGATCCTTCTTTTAATAAAGATTTTAATAAAATTATAAATGGTCTGATACAAAACTTTAGCGCGCGGAACATCAGTCTGATTGAATTTCTTGATTTATATGAATCGTATAAAGAAAACATTCTCCAAATAAACAATCTCCAATTCGAAAGAATGAGTTCAAGAGAAGAATTAAACTACGTTACCGGCACAAACATTTTCAACTAAGTACTATGCAAACCATCTATAAGAACATCATTAAAGGATTAATTTTCACTTCGGTCGGTTTCGGCTTTGGCTGTAGCGAAAACAAAGTAGAAACTCCATCTGAAAAATTTGCCCTTACAGATTCGTTATTGAGCAGACTGATCATCGATACCGTTCAGCAGGCCAATGGCAAGGCTGATGTTATTTTTTCTGCTAAAATCACGGCCAACGAAGACCGAAAATCTGAGCTTTTCCCAATGGTAAGCGGATCTGTTAACCGTGTAAATGTGCGTTTAGGCGATCAGGTAAGTGCCGGACAAACATTGGCAACTGTAAATAGCGCTGAAATGGCTGGATTTGAGAAAGAAATGATTTCGGCGACTTCTGAGCTGAAAACAGCCGATAGAACCCTAAAGCAAGCCGAACAACTTTATGAAAGCGGTTTATCATCAGTCAGGGAGCTGGAAGAAGCTAGAAATGATTACCAAACAAAAAAAGCCGAACTAAAAAGGGCGAACTCCGTATTGAAAATAAATGGTGGAAGCAGCACTGGACTATATGCGATAAAGTCGCCCTTAAATGGTTTTATAATTGAGAAAAATGTGAACGACAATATGCAACTGCGCAGTGATAATAACAAAAGTTTATTTACGGTTGCTGATCTTTCGAATGTTTGGGCAATGATTAATATCTACGAATCGGATGTTTCGCGTGTTAAGCCCGGCGACGAAGTTAACTTAACTACACTTTCTTATCCAGAGCAGGTGTTTAAAGGCAAAATTGATAAAATCTACAACCTGATTGAAGAGGATAGTAAGGTAATGAATGCTCGGGTCGTCATTTCAAATCCTAATTTCCTGCTAAAGCCAGGTATGTTGGGTACGGTTACAGTTTCTGCAAGTTCGGGCGTTAATTTGCCTGTCGTAAATGCCAGAGCCGTAATTTTTGATGAAAACAAAAACTATGTGCTTGTACTGAACAGTGATAACAAGGTTCACATTCAGGAAATAGAAATTGGTGGTAAAACTGCCAACAGAATTTTCATCCGCAAAGGTATTGAAGCTGGGGATCGGGTAATCGCATCTAAACAAGTTTTCTTATTTGAAAATTTAAAAACACAGTAAAATTACTTTCATCCATTAGATTTAAATCATGAATAATTTCATCAAAAGCATCATTGGCTTTGCGCTGAAGAATAAATATTTCATTTTTTTCGCCACATTCATCCTCATTCTAGCTGGTTATTTAAGTTTCAAAAATACAACCATTGATGCATTTCCTGATGTAACCAATACCAACATTACCATCATTACGCAATGGCCAGGTAGAAGTGCCGAAGAGGTAGAAAAATTCGTTAGTCGCCCGTTGGAAATTGCAATGAACCCAACTGAAAAGCGAACCAGCATTCGTTCTTCTTCCCTATTCGGACTTTCTATTGTTAAAGTAAGTTTTGAGGATGATATTGATTACGCAGAAGCCCGGGTTCAGGTGAACAATCACCTTGATGAAGCCGACTTGCCTGATGGTATTCAACCGGAAGTACAACCACCATATGGTCCAACAGGAGAAATTTTTCGTTACACTTTAACCAGTGATCAAAAATCCGTTCGTGAACTCAAAACCCTGCAGGATTGGGTAATTCAGAGAGAATTACTTTCTGTATCGGGTATTGCTGATGTGGTTAGTTTTGGTGGCGAAGTGAAAACGTATCAAATCACGGTTGACCCGCAGAAATCAATTCAGTATGGTGTAACGGCAACAGAACTTTTCGAAGCCGTCTCGAAAAGCAACATCAACGTGGGGGGCGATGTAATTGTCCAAAGCGGTCAGGCTTATGTAGTACGTGGAATTGGTGTGCTGAATAACATTGATGAAATTAGAAATGTAGTGGTGGACAATGTAAATGGGACGCCAATATATGTTAAAACCATTGCCGAGGTGGCCGAGTCAGCACTACCAAGATTAGGACAGGTAGGCCGGGACCACGATCCAGATGTGGTAGAAGGCATCGTAGTAATGCGAAGAGGTGGCAATCCGAGTGAAGTAATTGCCCGTTTGAAAGAAAAAATCGATGTCATCAATAGCAGCATCTTACCCGATGATGTAAAAATAAAAGCCTTTTACGACCGCGAAGATTTAGTGAATTATTCCGTTCATACGGTAATGGGAAATATGCTTGAAGGGATTTTATTCGTTACCCTGATTGTATTTCTTTTCATGGCCGATTGGCGCACAACACTTATCGTCTCGATCATTATTCCATTGGCACTATTGTTCGCATTTATTTGTTTGAAACTAAAAGGAATGCCCGCGAATTTGTTATCCATGGGTGCAATAGATTTCGGGATTATCATTGATGGTGCGGTCGTGATGGTAGAAGGAATCTTCGTGACCCTGGACATGAAAGCCAGGAAATTGGGCATGGACCGTTTCAATAAAATGAGTAAGCTGGGTTTCATCAAAAAGGCCTCTATGGAAAATGGTAAAGGCATTCTTTTCGCCAAGCTGATTATCATTACAGGTCTGCTACCTATTTTCACTTTTGAAAAAGTGGAAGGAAAAATGTTCTCTCCCCTTGCCTGGACATTAAGTTTTGCCCTTTTAGGTGCATTAATTTTAACTTTTACATTGGTGCCTGCAATGGCAAGTGTATTGTTAAAAAAGAACGTAAAAGAGAAACACAATGTTTTTTTAGAATGGATGACAAGAGCAACATTGAAGTTCTACGACCGCTGTTTCAGTCAAAAAAAGCTTGTATTTTTTATATCGGTTACCGTATTGGTAATGGGTGCATTCAGTTTTAAATTTTTAGGAACAGAATTTTTACCAAGCCTGGATGAAGGCTCTATTTATGTGAGGGCAACCGGTCCGCTGAGTATTTCATTAGATGAAACCAAAAAGCTATCCAACGATATGCGAAATATCTTTTTGAGTTTTGAAGAAGTAAAACAAGTGATGTCGCAAACTGGCCGCCCCAATGATGGAACCGATGCAACAGGCTTTTACAATATGGAGTTCCATATAGATATTTATCCGCGCAAAGAATGGAAACGGAAGCAAAGTAAAGAACAGCTGATTGAGCGCATGCAGGAAAAGCTCAAAAGTTTCCCTGGCATCAGCCTTAATTTCTCACAACCGATTTCTGATAATGTCGAAGAAGCAGTTTCAGGTGTTAAAGGCTCTATCGTCGTTAAAATGTTTGGCGAAAACTTTGAATTTATCGAACAGGAAGAAGAAAAAATAGAGAAGATTTTAAAAACTGTCGACGGTATTGAAGATCTGGGTATTTTGCGGAATCTCGGGCAGCCGGAACTGCAAATCAATCTTGATCAGAAAAAAATGGCACTTTACGGTGTCAGCACAGCTGATGCTAATGCCGTAATCGAAATGGCCATTGGTGGTAAAGCTGCTACTCAAATTTATGAAGGTGAAAGAAAGTTTGATCTGATTATCCGTTATCCTGAAGACTTTAGAAATGATGAGAGTTCAATCAGCAAACTTCGCATACCAACTCTATCTGGCTCAAATGTGCAATTAGGCGAAATTTCGAGCATCAGAAAAATTACTGGTCCGAGTATGATTTACCGTGACAGACATAAACGTTATGGCGCCATCAAGTTCTCCATTCGAGGCAGAGATATGGGTAGCGTAATTGCCGAAGCGCAACAAAAGGTGAATGCACAAATAAAACTTCCGAAAGAGTACAAATTAGAATGGGCAGGAGATTTCGAAAATCAACAACGAGCCATTTCCCGATTATCACAAGCCGTCCCAGTGAGTTTGTTATTAATCTTCTTCATTTTATTTGTGCTTTTTGGAAATATAAGGGACGCTTTATTGGTATTAAACAATGTTCCATTTGCGATGATTGGAGGGATTTTAGCATTGCTACTCGGGGGTGTAAACTTTAATATTTCAGCTGGTATCGGCTTTATTGCATTGTTTGGAATCTGTGTTCAGAATGGCGTAATTCTAATTACCAGATTCAAAACGAACATTGCCGAATTGAAACACCACGATACGTGGACATTTACCGATGCGATGCGTGATGGAATTGCAAGCAGATTCAGGCCGGTTTTAATGACAGCTTTAATGGCTGCAATTGGTTTAATGCCGGCAGCGTTATCAACAGGAATTGGCTCAGAAGCATCTAAGCCTTTAGCTATAGTGGTTATTGGGGGTTTGATTACCAATACACTGTTTAATCTTTTCGTTTATCCGATTGTATTTTACTGGTCGTACAAAAAGAAAGTTCAAAAAATCAATCCGGAACAAGCTTCCCATTCCTGATGAGATCCCTGATTCCTGCGGAGGAGAGTTTATTTACCAAAAGAGCATAAAGTGGTTATATTTCTCTTAGGCCAGCTCCACTTAAAGTACCTAGAAACAAGGCACAAGCTGTTCAAGCTGGACATACATAGTCATCAAACGGCTTAAGCATCCTGATTTGAGACAAAAATCGAAAAAACAGTATTAAAAAGGGGAAGGCCATCCAGCTCCTCCCCTTAATCTGTCATCAACTAACTTATATTATTTTATAAATGTTATTCACCCCGGAGGCCGAATAAGTCATCCAACTGCAACTGCTAGAGAATATTACAGGTTTTGAATATCCTGTCGAAGCGCTCAATTTATTTGACCGCGACGCTGAAACTAACTTCTTCAGGGGGCAGACACTGCTTGTCGTTGCACACCATCGATTCGACAGTTCCTTTCACCATCGCTGTTTTTCCGTTAGTTTTAATTTTTTGTTGAAAGATCACACTGTGTTCAAAATATTTTACATCCATTTTGAAGGTATCCTCATATTTTGTTAGAGGTTTTGGCTCCAGTGTCTTGCCCACAAGTGAGTATTCCTTTGAAGGCTTAAAACTAAATGTGGTTTTTACTGGTCCTCCATCTTTTACAAACTGGGAATATAAATGCCATCCTTGGTCGATTGTTGCTTTAATAAAAATTGTTGCCGTGTTGGCACCTGTTTTTTTTGCTGCATAAGACCATTTTATTGGTTTTAATATCTGACTTTGGGCGCTGATGAACAGTAAAGAAAACAGCGCTGTTATTAGAATAGATTTCTTCATTATTTAATTGTTTTTTTTAGCCATGAAAAGATGATGCGAAAAGCTTCTGGCGAAACACCGCTTTTGATATTTGGGATCTCGGCTTGATTACAGGTGATGCAAGGTAATAACAAGTGATTGACATTTTTCAGCAAATGTGTTTCTACCTTTTTATTGCCGCCTGCCGCAATATAGTTCCTCCAGTTTTGAAGATTTGCCTCGGGAACCACATAGTTATCCTTATCCCCGTTTATCGCTAACACAGGTACTTTAATATTCGCCATCGTTTTAGCTGCATTGTACTTGATAAAATACCTGTACCAAGGTCCTATCGCATAATTTACGAAACTGTAGACCGGAAAGCGGAAATGATCGAATTTAATATTCAGGGTCTTGAAGTAGGCATCATCCTTTACTTTCCATGTGTTGTAGGTTTCATTCAATTTTGCCTCCATATTAGCCGAATCTGCATATTTCAATGCCGTTTTAAACATACGTTCATTAATGTCGTTGGATCTGGCCTTATCATAATCGGGCAAAGTGGAATTGTTGACTATACTCTCATTTTGTGAAATCAGGGCATCGTACCCATTCATTGCCAAGCCTGAGAGACTGATCAAAAATTTAATATCCTTACTTTTGGAAGCAGCGATCGACATGATCGCCCCACCTTCACTGTGCCCGATGAGACCGATTTTACCGGCATCTACCTGAGGTACGGATCTTAAGTATTTTACGGCCAATAAAGCGTCAGTTGCGAAATCGGCAGTAGTTGCATGTTCATATACTCCCGTCGTTTTACCTACACCTCTGTCATCCAACCGAAGAACTGCGTATCCATGATTCGCAAGGCTATCGGCGATTTCCTTAAAGATCTTATGACCCGCCATCAGGCCATCACGATCCTGCCTTCCCGTTCCGGAAATAATAACGACGGCCGGACTTTTTTTATTTCCCCCAGGGATTGACAAGGTACCTGCATAGGAGATGCTATCATCCGTTGATTTGAATGTGATTTCCTTATCTATAAAATTCTGTGCAAAGGATGTTTGTGTAAATACTGCCAATGCGGCAACGAGCAATCTGATCTTATTCATTTTCTTGTTATTCTGCTTTTTTAGTCATTTCAATCAACGCCGTCATCTCATCAGCCAAGCCTGTAGCACTTCCCCTGAAACCTACGGAAATGAACCGCAAGTACCCATTTTTGTCTATGATCAGCTTTTGGGGTATGCCAGAGATGGTAAATGCCTTACAAATCTTATTAAACACTTCCGAATTGGTCTTCATGCCTTCCAATCGATTATCAAATAGCACGTTGAAGGGATAATTGTTGTCTTTGATGTATTTCGCATTTTCTGTTTTGTAAGTATCACCTCTTTCTTCTGTATCTACAAAATAAAATACAACATCCGGATCATTTTTGTATTTCTCTACAGCTAGTTTCATTCCCGGAAAGGAAGCTTTGCAAGGAACACACCATGTTGCCCAAAAGTCAAGAATAACGGTTTTCCCTTTGAGATCGTTCGAATTAACAGTCTTCCCATTAAGGTCTTTCATACTCCAGGTTGGCATTTCTTTCTTGATCATGCTTTCCATGATATCTTTTAGTTCCTTTTCTTTGTCGGCCGGGTTTTTCATGCTTTCCAAATATTCCTGAAAACCTTTTTCTGAACCACGTTCTTTAACGAACGCCTCTCTAATCATCGCAATCATTTCTGTAGAGCTCTGATTCTTGAACATACTTTTTTTCAAAAGCACCTGCAGATCCTTGTTCAGGCCTAACATCTTTAAACTTAATGCCTGTTGGTTATTTATCTCTGCATTGTTGTAGTCTAAAATGACCTGTGCCTCTTTTGCATATTGAAGTGCCTGCTGGTATCTTTTCTGATAATTCAAGAGCCCAATGTGATCTGAAGAAACGGTGGCAACAAACGTTTTCTGGTATTCACTTTTCCACTCTGAAGGAGAAAGATAGGCCATCGATGCCGGCTGGTTGGCTTTGAAGTATTCGAATCTTTTTACAAAAAGATCAGAGTCTTCAGCAATTTTTTTCAGATCCCCTTCTTTTCTGTGATAAGGAATGCCTATAAGCTTATAATAAACTGAGGTAAGCATATTATATGGCAAGGAATCGATATACTTACCCACATAATCAGTTGGCCGTTTCTTCAACCTTCCAAAAACCATCAGGTTCTGATATATAACACCATAATTGATTCTATTTTCCAAATTAAACTTTGCGTTTGTATTTGCTTCAGGGAATTTTGAAAGAAAATCTTCGGAGGCGACCAACAGTGAGTCAATATCTCTGATCGAGGACATTTTTTTGAATGCTGCAAGCCGTGCTATACTCCCATTTGGAAACTTCTGGCTAATTACCGTATTGATAGAATCTGTTAGATTTTTATCCCGAATAAGGTTAGCACTGATATATCTTGCATCGAGCAGTTCCGACTCATTAGCATCCGTACGGGTAAGGTACTTAGTGGCTAAAACCAGTTTAGGAGCAGCATGCTCGCCCATGTAAGAGGAAAGGGCTATAGCATAATCCCTGGCCAATAGTGATTTCGATTTTTGGTTATTCAAAATTTCCTGGTTTAGCCAATGATATGTTGCGGTATCACTGATGCCCTTAAAATTGATGTATCCGGGAATATTTTTACCATAGTTCGGCGATCTTGCAAATCCCCACCCAATGTATGCACCAGGGGCCATTTTTCCTGGTCTATCCTTATCATTAAGCATAATAAAATAGCCAAAATCCTTGTTGTTGTCGATGGAATCTCCTGAAACGAATTTAAAGGCAAGTATTCCAGTGTTGATCGGAACCTGTAAATCTGATTTCCATTCCTTTCCAGCCCTGACAAATTTAACGTCGGCCGCTTCCCACTTATAATCGGTATATTTATATACCACCGCGTTAACAGATTCCTTGTTCTGTAGTGGTGTGCCTGATGGATTATAGAAAACAGTCAGGGCTTTTCCGTTATAGGGCTTTTCAGGCAGCGACCTGAAATTATCGGTGCGCTGACAAAATCCATTGATAGAGAGGGCGATAAAGAGTAAAAAGGTTAGGGTTTTGTGTATCATTTTTTATTGATTAATTCTGGATATTATCCATGTTGTGGTATACGTGCGTTAGGGGTTTGGCTCGAGCTCTGGATTGAGATTACGAAGATATTCTGCGATTGGAAATGTATATTGGTTACTGTTTGGCGCCAATGTATAAATCACACCTCCAAAATTTCTGGTATACGTTTTTTGGAAAGTTGTTTCATTGTTCAGCCTCCTCATATCCCACCACCTCAGCATGTTTCCAAAAAACTCTCGTCTACGCTCATCAATCACCTTTATCAGGGCATCAGTATTGCTATTGGCTGTAGCAGGCACATAATCGGCAGGTTTGAATCTTTTGATCCTTAAGGTGTTTAACGAATTCATCGCTTCAGAAATATTCCCCGTACGCGCAAAACATTCAGCACGGATAAGCAACATTTCAGGTACTGAAACGCCCTCATTTCTGGTCTCACCGGTTATGCTTTCCTTATAAAAAAACCTTCCTGTATAGGTAGAGGAAACTGTTGCTGCTGGAACGGTAAAAAGTGTGTAACGCTGATCTTTGGTACCCAATACCGTTAGGTATTCGTCGCTCAATTTTAATACTGAAGGTGCAAATGTCAATGATCCTCCAATGGGAAGTTTTGATAGCATGATTTCTGGATTTGCAATTCTTCTTGGATAGTTTGAGGTGTTAACGGTAGTTATAGCCGATAAATCGATTAAGGTATTCTTAATTTTTAATGCCTCTTCTGCGTATTTTAAAGCATTTGGGTAATCTGCCATCATTAAGTATGCCCTGGCCAATTCTCCGTAAGCAGATGCTTTAGTTGGTAGCGTGTTATAGGCTTGTGTAGCTGGTAAAGCTGGTAGCGCCTGCAAAAGATCGTTAATAATTTGATTGTATACCGTTTCAATGCTGGCCCTTTTCAAAGATTGACTGACCGTTTGCACCAAAATCAGCGGCACGCCAAGATCAGAACCTGCAGACGACCTCACGTACGGTTTGGCATAGGTGTTAATTAAGTTTAGGTATGCATCTGCCCGATGGACCAAAGCTTCTGCTTCCAATGCCTTTTTCTCCTCTTGAGTCCCATCACTGGCCGGAAGCTCATTGATTATGGTATTGCAGTTTAGTATTATAGCGTAAAGCGTATTCCAACTCTGGTCTTGCTCGTAAGCAGATCCAAATGGAAAAATAACGGATCTCCAGTTATAACTTCCTGTCAGATAAGAATAGAATTGTGATCCGGTTAATGCCGTCTGTTGTGCAACATCATTGATATCAATATCAGACGAGGCAAAGTCGGATAGATTCTGTATATTCTCAAATGCAGCAGTATTGTTCAGCAAGTAGCGGTAATTGATCGTTTGATTGGGTACAAGGTTTCCCTGCGTTTTGATGTCTACATACTTTTTACAACCAGTCATTGCCGTCACAATGAGAGAAAAGCATATAATTATATTTTTTAGTTTCATGATTGCCAAGGATTAAAAGTTAACATTTAAAGAGAAATTATAAGAAACTGCAGATGGAAGACCCAAGGTTGTAGAACTAAGACCAGCAATAAAATCCGGGTCAATGCCCTCTTTGTTTGCTCTCCATAAAAGCCCTAAATTTCTCACAGCAAAGGTGAAATTTGCTGTTCTGACAAAAGACGTTATTTTTTCAATCGGCAACTGATACGACGCCGATAGTTCGCGAAGTCGCACATAATCGCCCTTCAATACATTGATATCTGATTGTTGATAACGCAATAAACTCTGGGCAGCAAAATTTCCTACCGGACTGGGTACGTTAGTGAATGCCTCATCACCGGCCTTTACCCAACGTTTTGCCACATCCTCATGCAAATCATACCTTACACCTGTTCTTGCTGAAGGGTAGGAACTAACCGTTGGTCTAAGAAACACACTACCGAATTGATAAGAGGCAACCGCCATTAGCGTGATATCCTTAAATTTAACAGATGTATTAAAGTTTCCAAAATAAGGGGCAGTTCTTCTTCCCGCGTAATGCAATGCATTTATCGATGTAATATTCTGGTTTGCCGCTATTTTGGCGCCATTTTCATTGTATACCTGAGTAAGCCCATTTTGATCTAGTCCAGCATTTTTGTATACAAATATCTTATCCGTTGGATAATCATTTAGATTGGCGCCAAATGCAGGATTAGAATAGAATGATGAGGTGATTCCAAATCTTGCATCGGTGATTTTATTGGTGTTATAGGCAAAATTGATTCCACTGTTCCATTCAAAGTCCCTATTGCGAACAATAGTACCCCTGATACTCAAATCCATGCCATTTCCGGATAGATTGGTTGAGTTTCGATTAAGCGTGGTAACGCCGTATGTACCGTTGATTGGAAACTCATAAAATAAGTCCTTTCCCCGTTTCGAATAAATATCTGCAGTTGCAGATAAGCGGCCGTTGAAGAGACCAAGATCAACACCCAGATTGGCCACGTATGTTTTTTCCCATCTCAATTCCGGATTAGCAGGGGCGACCAGAAACGCATAAGGCTGACCAGTGGTTAAATCTGCACTACCTAATCCGATATAGGTGAAGGGATAGATATTGGTGGATATATTACCATTCACGCCATAGGTTGCCCTTAGGCTTAGGGAACTTACAAATCCGGCTTTGGCTAAAAAGTGTTCCTTTTTTACATCCCATTTCAATCCCGTTGACCATAGTGGTGTTGCCCTGAACTTGCGATCGACACCAAAATTGTTGTAGTCATCATAGCGCGCACTTCCGGAAACGGTATACTTACCGGCATAGGTATAGGCAGCATTGGCATAGTACGATAAATATCTTCGTGTTTTATCCTGTTGAGTTGGCGCAGCGGCCAAACTACTGGCAAAGCCTTGTATCGTTTGATATGGTGTAAAAAAATCCACAGGCCTGGAGAGTCCTGTACCGGTATTATAACCATATAGCGTATTGGACCCTTGACCTATCTTGGTCTGGCGAATCTCTGATCCTGCAATAGCAGTTAATTGATGTAAACCAGCAAAAATATGATCAAAATTGAGCTGGCCACGAAGACTGTAATTGTTGCCAGAGGTGTTTATATTACTCAAAATCCCACTGCCTAACGGTAAACCAATAGAATTTTGGGCATTACCGTTTGAAGGTAGCGGTGTATAAGTATTGATAAAGTTTCGGTAATAATAGGATCTTTCATTAAAATAACTCCGGGTTTGACTAAAGCTTCTTTCGTTACCATAGAACACATTGGCTGATAAGCCTTTAAAGATCGGTACGTTCAGGTTGAGGTTGATCGTATAATTGTTATCTTGTTGGGTATTGTCCGCATTATCAATCTCATCCAAAGGATTGTAAAGCCAGTTGCGATATCCCCGGCTCTGCAGCGAATTGGTCCATCCAGAGTAATATTGTTTACCGAAACCTATTCGATTTCCCTGGTCGTCTAACAACCTGTCATAAGGCATAAAAGTCGATGATGAGGGACCAAATAACGTGTTGAGCGATTGACCATTATTATTGAATTTAAAGAAGGAACCTCTTACATTCGTTGATAAGGTGGCCACTTTGAAAATTTTGAAATTGTTGTTCAAAGTTATCGTTAAACGCTGTCCATCAACACCTACTGTTTGAGGATTCTCTTTGCTATAAGAGGCGGAATAATAATAGTCGCTGCTTTTTCCGCCGCCGCTTACCGATAAATCATACTGCTGGTTGTTTGAGGGCCTTATCAGGTATTGAGATATCTGATCCCGGCTATCTATCGAACTATATCGGCTAAGAGCGGCATCATAGGCAGACTGGGTAATTGTTCCGGCCCTGAGCTTAAAAATCAGGTCGGTTACATTAGCTACGGGCTGTCCGAACGGGCTGGCTGAATTTGGAGGGGTGATCAGATTTTTAGCGACAAGATCCTGTTCAAAAGAGATCGCCTGACTTGAATTCATGATCTTCAAATAATCAAGATTGGGTTTATTGGACACGGTAGCTGAAACCGAGAAACTCACCCTGGGCGCCTGATTTGGGCCGCCCTTTTTCGTGGTAATTACAATTACACCATTCGCAGCACGTGTACCCCAGATAGAAGCAGCGGCAGCGTCTTTTAACACCGTGATATTTTCAACATCATTAGGATTGATCGTAGATAGATCCAATTCGCTGATCGCACCATCTACCACCACCAATGGAAAGGTTTCTCCACGCAGCGTGCTGGCCCCGCGAATGGACATGCTATAATCTGATCTACCCACACTGCGCGTACCGCTGTTAATTCCAATTTGTGTATTCCCATAGGTAAACATATTATCAGAATTCAAATCAACTTTCAATCCCGCAACCTGGTTTTCCAGTCGCTGTATAAGATTAGGCGTCTTGATTTTCTGTAGATCAGCAGCCTTGATCACAGCAGCTGCAGCAGTAGAACGCTCCCTGGGCAACATCTGATAGCCGTTTGACACCACATTTACATCCTGAAGTTGTTCACCTACAGCAGGTCTCATTCTTATCGATAAGTTTGTCACCTTTCCATCCAGATCTTTAGTAACGGATTCGTAGCCTAAATAGTAAAAGCTTATTGCTGTTGCTGTATTAGGAAGAAAAATGGAGAAACTTCCCTGACGGTCGGTAATGACAGCGCGATTGGAACGATTTGACTTTATGGTCACTCCTGGCATCCCTTCTCCATCCTGATCAGTAACTTTTCCACTATAATAAACCTCTCCGTTATCGTTTTTTAATTGAGTAGCAGAGAGATCATTCTGAAACATCCTATCCTCTTGCGCTATAATAGTGTAATTGCCCTCGCTCACATATAAAAACAAAAGACCATTAGGGTATAAAGCTCTCTTGAGCGCCTCATCAACAGATTTCGCATTCAGGCTTTCTGAGGTCGTGGTTTTGCCCTGAATAATGTTGTGCTTATAGGCAAACTTAGTCTTAAATCGGACAGAAATTTCATTTAAGGCTTTTTCAAGTGATAATGTTTTTTGCTGTGCGGAGGAATCCGTGACTACAAAAAGCACCATTAGAAAAACAATCACAGCGGTGATTGGTTTAAGTAGTTTTGTTTTCATTTTTTGTTTGGTTGGTTGTTTGGTTGTTGATTGTATTGAAGCCGGACGCGTCAACGCCTCGATGTAAGTGTGATCACGCTTCCCTCCTTCTTTATATTAACATTAAGTATATTACTCAGGGTGAATAAGACTCCGTTCTCATCTTTTAAGGAGATCGTTCCATCTATGACTTCATTGAGGAGATTTTGGTCTTCCATAACAACTTTATATCCGTACCTATCCTGGAAAGCAGCTATAATCTCACTCACTTTTGCCTGCTTAAGAATGAGCTTACCTTCAATCCATGATGATGGAGATATGGACTGTGCAGCACTAGATGTGACCTCCTCATTAAGCATATTGTTTTTGAATACATTACCTGGCATCATGCTAAATTCCTTTCCTGTCTTTATCGATCTTACTAGTACCCGGCCACTTATAAGTGCCACCTGGGCTTCATGCCGGCGATCTCTGACATTGAATTCTGTTCCAAGCACCTGAATCTGGACAGTAGGGGTGTGTACCACAAACAGGTCTCCCCTTTGAATTGTTGCTGGATCGACATTCAAATGCCTGACCCTGAAGTATGCCTCTCCATCCAGCGAAACCGACCGCACCTTTTTCCACAGGTAGGCTCTGGGCATGGTCAATACGGAATTCGAGTTAAGGTGTATTTTGGTGCTGTCATCCAATGTAACGATCTTGGTTTCACCGAAAGCTGTTTTAACAACAACATCGCTGTTGAAATACCAGACTGAAAACACGGCAAAAACCAGAGATGCTGCAATAGATGAAATCCAGATCGCTGTCCGCCTGATTTTTATTTTCTTTATTTCTCTCTCTGTTATTGAAGCCTTGATATCAACCCAAAGTTCCTCAATAAAAAATGGTGGGATTTGAATATGTTCTGCAGACAGAATGTACTTTAACTCTTTGAAGGCAAGATTGTAATTTTCCAGGTGACCTGCATTCGCCTCACCCCAGCCCTTCCAAAACGCCACATCATCCTGAAGATTGTATTTTACAAAGCGAATGAAATCCTGATCATTCAGAAATTCTTCAACAGTATAATTATGGTATTTTTTTTCGTTCATCTATGGTACCTTTAAAGCAGGTTCACCATATAGACAGATGAATATTGAAAATTACCCCATGAAATAAAAAATAATTTTAAAAAAAATTGGTGACGGTTACAGGATATGATTTTTATTTATGCTAATGAGGTAAATCATCAATAAAGCCTTGTCTATTTTCATGATCAGGCGAAGCGCCTCAAGCGCACGGGCGTTGAGTTTATAAGTACCTTTGATGGTTAAATCCATAATCTCAGAGATATCTTCATAATCCAGTTCCTCAAAATATCTTAAATAGATAATTTCTTTCTGCCTGGGGGTTAACTGCTCCATTGCCTTAGACAGTTTCGCAGTCTGCTCATTTTGCTTTTCTCTTTCAATCAGCTCCACCTCAACTGAAAAAGTCAGGTCAAAGTAGTCGTGGTCATCTATTTCCGAATCTTTGAATTTCTTTGTCGACAAGCGGTAGTTGTTCGCCGAATTGCGGAACGAGGTAATGATATAACTGCGCACGTTGGATACCATTGGCAGCTTTGTCCTTTTTGACCAAAAACCTACGAAAACATCCTGCATACAATCTCGGACCGCTTCTGAATTGTAGAGCAATCGTGAGCCATATTGAAATATTGATGGAGCATGCCGCTTATAAATTTCTTCCAAAGCTTCCATATCGCCATCCATCAAACGGCCCCAAAGCTGAGCATCAGTTAAGCTATTATCCAAATTCAATGATGAAAGGGGTTTGATAACTACTCAAGTTATATTAGATTCAACCGCATTTGCAATGATAACATTTTTATTACCAATCTGGAGGAGCTGTTGGATAATATTACTGGAACACAAATTTATGAATTTTTCTTCTAAAACAGTGCTCATATAAAGCTATTCTGTAACCTCACTCTAAATATGGACAAATTGGGGTTATAGCCAAGCTAAAGTGATAGTCGATTTACAGGCATTGGCTCATCTGATAATGTTCGAAGAGAAATGCTAAAGAGAAAAATTTCAGTTTTCTAAAACGATGCTTTATTATATCTAGAAGTTCGACATGATGCTTATTCCGCCTGTTACAAAATCTAAGGAAATAATATTCATCTTAACAAGAACGAATACTGAGATCGCTGTAGTTAAGAAAGCTCTCTTTGTCTTTTCGAGAAAAAACGCCGTAACTTTCCTGGCATCCATGCATGAAAAACCTTTTGGGTTTAAAATATATAATCACAATAACAGCAACTGCATTAACAGAAGGTTATCCAGTAAAAGTCTGTATTACTATTAAAGAACCCAGATAATTCATTTTTCTCTACTAATGAAGAGGCATACCTGCGCTCATTAAAGTTCGCTACAGGATGTGATGATATCAAAATGGCAAAGAAAGTAGTGCAAAGCGGTATAGATTTATTCCAAAAATAATTATTGGTTCGATGCTTGGATTTATATCATATTTATCAATCTTCTTTAGTTACCTTAATATCAGTAAAGTGTCCTAATGTTCCGGGGCCTATCCATAACCCAATACTTCCCCGAACATCTTTACCCTGCTTTAAGTCGTTTACAATCAAAGTTGGTTGAGCAGCACCGTTAACATACAGCCTGGCAGTTTCATCCTTTACTACAATTTTTATCTTGATCCATTCTGCAGGCAATATATCTACATACGCTTCATACTGTCCTGGTTCTTCCTTTCTTAATTTTTCCCAGGGATATCCCGGAATAGAAATATACTGGCTGGAGTGGTTTCTGCGCAATTGATCATTTGCCCGACCATTGGTAGGACGTAAATAAAAAACCTCCATTTTTGATGCGTCTAAAGCCGTCCTGAACGCAATACCTACAAAGCCACGGGCCGATTCTCCAGCGTTTGCAAGTAGTTGTCCACAAATTGTAGCTTCAATTACGCCGTTATGAAATTCAATATCCTTCAAAATTGCAAGTGTATTGTCTCCATTAGCTTCACCTTTTATTTGCAGAGCTAGGGCATTTCTACCTTTATAAGTAGATTTTTCGACAGTTACCTGAAACGGAATTACATCAGATGGATTTATGGATTTTTGCTGTGCTTTAGATTTCAAACTAAACACTAAGCTTAACACCAAAATAAATAAGAGCTTTTTAGTCATATGGGAAATAATTTTCAGTATTTCTGATTCCGCTAAAATAAGAAAAATAATGTTCTCAAACCCATAAGGGCTGATGTATCCGCTGCTATGACCAGTTAATGATATAGCTAAAGGAACCTCACTGACACAGTTATATTTTTTTAAATGCGTTGCCATAATTTTCGGTTTTTATTGAAAAAATATTTGTTCAAAAAGGATTGCTGTTTATACCGGTATGTTTAATCCATTCCCAAACCTAGCGGTTTAGCAGCATTGGTGCCCTATTTTGAGCTAAAATGGGCTAAATTGGACCAATTAATACAGATAATGAGCTAAAATGGACCGTCACGGTTGGCCCTCGCTGCCACAAACAGACTGCTTGTGGCAGCCTGCTTAAGGGCAGCCTGCTTAAGGGCAGCATAACCGTAAGTGGTGGTGTTATTATGCGAAAACAGGCACTGGCTTTACCATTTAGGTAGAGAAAAGGTAACGCCGGGGTAAGCCTGGGGTAAGCTTGGGGTTAACCTGGTAGCAACAAAGGGTAAAGAACAGGTAAAGCAGGGGTAATTAAATACGGCCCTTTTGCTGGCTCTCCAGGTAGACAGCCAGTAAATCTTTCAGTTAAAAAACGATGCCACACAAAGGCATGTATCCGATACCATAGTGATGGTGTTTAAATTTTATCTGTTTGTTTTAAACGCTCTAAAGAAAGCTTGGGTTTTATTGTGAATATCCTGATGGACTCCAGAATTTAAAGTAAAAGCATATTTGTAAAGTGTTTTATTTTATTGATTCCCTTTTACACCACATACGCTTTCAGAATATCGTAAGCAAAGCGTAGAATTGTTCCGAAAACAACGATCAGAAAAAATACACGGACAAATTTATTTCCTTTAAGCAAAGCCAGCTTTGTACCGAAGAAAGCACCGGTTAGGTTAAACAGCTCCATGGGTATGGCGTATTGAAACAGGATATGCCCCGTAGAACTGAAATAGATAATGGCAGCTAAATTAGTTGCCATGTTCACGATTTTGGCATGGGCACTGGCTCCAATAAAATCGAAACCCAGTACGGCAATAAAGACCAAAATTAGAAAAGATCCTGTACCGGGGCCTATTAAGCCATCATAAAAACCGATCAATATCCCAAATAAACCAGCCATTAAAACCTGTTGCTTAAGCGAATGGTCTTTCTCCTGGTGGATACCAAATTGTTTATTAAAATAGGTATAAAGTGCAACTAAAACCAGCACAACGAGAATTACAGGCTTAATTACCGAATTATCTATCCTGCTTACCAAAAATGCACCCAGCAATGCTGCTAAAAATGCAGTTAGCACACAGGCCGCAAGTACTTTGTAATTAAAACGAACCTGTTTTGAATATTTGAAAGCAGCCAGCGTTGTACCGGCCATTGATGGGATTTTCGTAGTGCCTAAAAGCGTGGCTACAGGATAATGGGGCAAAATAAGTAAAATGGCAGGCGTTTGTAATAAACCGCCGCCACCTACAATAGCATCTATAAATCCGGCTGCAAAAGCCACCAGACAAAGTAAAACAAGTTCGTTAACCACTAATTAGATTTTTAAATCAATCCTTGCGAATTCATTACCGCTGGCTTCAGCCAACAGTATCTACATCCGCTCTGGCGAAGTAATCCCTAAAATCAACATTCCGGCATGAATGATATCAGCCGTTTTTTTACTTAGGTTTAAACGGAACTGTTTCACTTCACCTTCTTCTGTTTTTACAATTGGCGGTACTTCATGGTAAAACTTGTTGAACAGCTTAGCCAGTTCGTATAAATAGTTGGCCAAACTTGCCGGGCTGTAAGCTTTAGCAGCAATGGCAATCTCTGCAGGGTATTTTGCCAGTTGTAGAATCATTTCCAATTCTACATCCGATATTCCTGAAAACTGTTCACTGCCAATTGCAAACTTATAATCCGACTTACTCAACAGCGATTTAATCCGTGCGTGTGTGTATTGAATAAATGGACCTGTATTCCCTTGAAAATCGATACTTTCAGCAGGATTAAACAACAAACGTTTCTTAGGTTCAACCTTTAAAAGGAAATATTTTAAAGCGCCTAAACCTATATTTTTATACAGTTCTTCCTTGTCTTCTTCACTAAAATCGTTGGTTTTACCCAATTCTTCTGTTTTTTCGCGGGCGGTGCTTACCATGCTTTCAATCAGCTCATCCGCATCTACAACCGTTCCTTCACGGCTTTTCATCTTACCGTTTGGCAAATCGACCATTCCGTATGATAAATGGTATAAACCTTTTGCCCAGCTTTTGCCCAGTTTTTCTAAAATCAGGAACAACACTTTAAAGTGATAATCCTGCTCATTTCCTACCACATAAATCGACTCATCCATATTGAAGTCGTCGTGTTTCATTTCGGCAGTACCCAAATCCTGTGTAATGTAAACCGAAGTTCCATCAGCACGTAAAACCAGCTTCTGGTCTAAACCATCGGCAGTTAAATCGATCCATACCGAACCGTCTTCCTTTTTAAAGAAAACGCCTTTGGCCAAACCTTCATCAACCGTACCTTTTCCTAAAAGGTAGGTATTGCTTTCGTAATAGAATTTATCAAAATCTACCCCGAGGTTTTTGTACGTTACATTAAAACCAGCGTAAACCCATTCGTTCATGGTTTTCCAAAGCGAAACCACTTCCTCATCCCCTTGCTCCCATTTCAAAAGCATTTGTTGTGCTTCTTTAATTAATGGAGCATTTTTCTTGGCCTCTTCTTCTGTTTGTCCTTCAGCTTTTAAGGCATCAATCTCTTTTTTATACTCTTTATCGAAAATTACGTAGTATTTTCCAACCAGGTGATCGCCTTTTAAGCCCGTACTTTCGGGTGTTTCGCCATTACCCCACTTTTGCCAGGCCAGCATCGATTTACAGATGTGGATACCACGGTCGTTAACCAGGTTTACCTTTACCACATCGTAACCGTAAGCTTTAAGCAGTTCAGAAACCGAGTAACCCAATAGGTTATTACGCACGTGCCCCAGGTGAAGCGGTTTATTGGTATTTGGCGACGAATACTCTACCATTACCTTTTTACCGTTTGGTACATATACGCCAAAATCGGGCGATAAAATTTGTTCGTTAAATTGTTTTAAGAAATAACTTTCTGCAATGCTTAAGTTCAAAAAGCCTTTAACCACATTAAATTTAGTAATATCGGTTACGTTGGCAACCAAATATTCGCCAATCTCAGTGGCGGTTTGTTCTGGCGATTTCTTCGAAATTTTCGTGATCGGAAAAACAACAATTGTTGCTTGTCCTTCAAATTCTTTACGTGTTTCTTGTATGTTGATTACACCTTCGGCTACTTCTTCGTTATAAAGTTCAAAAATGGCTTTCTGTGTTTCGGCAATAATAAAATTCATGCGCCAAAAATATGTAAAAAAGGTGGAAGGTGAAAGGTTTAAGGTGGAAGGTTTTCGAGCTTTCAAAGGGTTTGTAAAGCTGCTGTAGTGCGCATCGGTTCCGATAGTCCTTCTTTCCGCTATAGTCCCGATTGAAGGAATCGGGAGCTGCCGCTTCAATAAGGTTTATTTAGTTGGTTCTGTGTAATAAATAAACCTTTCTAAGCATCAGTCTATCTCAAATCTGTCATCTCAATTCTCATATCTGATTTTTTCTAATAGATTTGCAATAACTAACTTTTTTATGAGCGAGCAGAATCCCAATTTTAAAGTGAGCGTAAACACCGAAATCGGCAGGTTGCGTAAATTATTAATACATAGTCCTGATAGTGGATTAGGCAAAGTAGTACCCTCTAAGGCACAAGATTGGCTTTTCGAAGATATTGTACACTTAGATACCATTCGTAAAGGCGAATACGATTATTATATTAAATTGTTGATGTATTTCCTTGATCCTGATAAGATTAAAGGAAAGCTGGACGAGATAGATTCGGAAGCATCCAACCGTAATTTTTATAAACCCAACCACCCCGATTTTCACAATTCTAAATCGGTAATCGAGATTCAGAACCTGTTAAGCGAAATGCTGGAGAACGAATCCATCCGCAAAAAACTGGTTGCCGCTGTTTGTGCCATTGAAGGCTGTACTTATAAGGTCCAGTTGGAATTAACAAATACCGATCCGAAACAATTGGCAGAGATTTTTATCTCCGGAACATTGGCCAACGATACAATGATTTTTGCGCCAATCCCCAATTTAATTTTCACCAGGGATGTGGGCACAACGATTAATAACCATATCCTGTTAAACAAACCGGCAAAAAAAGCCCGTGTGCGCGAAACACTTTTAATGCGTTATATTTTCTTCAACCATCCTTTGTTTGAGGACTACCGCAACAATATCCTTGAAATTCCGGATGTTACGATGCATTTTTTAAGGCCAGGTGACGAACCTGCTTTCAGCACCACTTTAGAAGGCGGCGACGTGATGATGGTGAGTCCTAACCACGTTTTGATTGGTTGTAGCGAACGAACCTCTGAACATGGTGCCAACGAAGCGATTAAATTATTGTTCGATCAGGATGTGGTAGAAAAAGTTACGGTTGTGAAAATACCAAGTAAACGTGATTATATGCACCTGGATACCGTTTTCACACAGGTTAAACGCAATACCTGGGTAATTTTGAATTCGATTGCCCATTCGCCGAAATATAATCCTTACGAGCCGATCAACTTTTTAAAAGAGCCCGAGAAATTGGAGGCTACCACTGCTATTCAGTTTACAAAAGCCAATCCACAAGAGCCGAAACATTTCGAACATGTAGAAGCTTTGTTAAATGATATTAGTCAGAACGATTTAAAAAGCACTGAACCAACCAAAATCATTTATAGCGGAAACAACCAGTTCCCTTACGATTCGCGTGAGCAATGGACAGACTCTTGTAACCTTTTAGCCATTAAAGAAGGTGTTGTTTTAGGCTACGATAGAAACGATAAAACCGTTGAAGCCTTTAAAGCTGCCGGTTTTAATGTGGTAGATGTGAAAGATTTGATCCAGGATTTGGAAAGTGGCAAAGTAAATGCCGAAACCATAACCGATACGTTGATTTTAATGCCGTCGGCAGAATTATCGCGTGCACGTGGTGGTTTCCATTGTATGAGTTTACCAATATTAAGAGACAATATTTGAGGTTTAAGGCGTAATGTATAGGGTTTAAGGTTAAATTTGCCTATAGTATAAGTGCCTGATATTTAATGAATACTTTTGGGGCAGTATGCAACCTTAAACCTTACGCCTTTTACCTTTCACCATTATGCAGATTACCAACCATATCCTCATGATCCGCCCGGTTGACTTTAAATTCAATGCGCAAACGGCCGGAAATAACAAGTTTCAAATTGCATCTACCGAAACCAATGTGCAAACAGAGGCCTTAAAAGAGTTTGATGCCTTTGTTGATTTATTAAGAAAAAACAATGTTGATGTAACGGTTGTAGATGATACTTTACAGCCTGAAACACCTGATTCTATTTTCCCGAACAATTGGGTCTCTTTTCATGATGATGGCTCAGTGTATCTTTACCCGATGTTTTCTGAAAACCGCCGGTTAGAGCGCAGAAAGGAAATTCTGGATGGTTTGAAGGAGAATTTCGAGGTAAACCACATCAGCGATTTAAGTTTTTACGAACAACAACATGCTTTTTTAGAAGGTACCGGAAGCATGGTATTAGACCGGTCCAATAAAATTGCCTATGCCTGCTTAAGCGTGCGCACTGATGAAGAAGTGCTGAACAACTTTTGCATGCTCACCGGATATGAGCCAGTAGCCTTTCAGGCGGTAGATGGATCAAATTTCCCGATTTACCATACCAATGTAATGATGTGTATTGGCGACCGTTTTGCAGTAATCTGTCTGGATTCTATTCGCGATCCAGAAGAAAAAATGAACGTCACCATCAGTTTAAAAGGCAGTGGAAAAGAAATTATCGAAATCAGTCTGGAACAGATGAACAAATTTGCGGGCAACATGTTACAGGTTACCAATGCAGACGACGAAAGTTTATTGGTGATGTCAGAGCAGGCTTATCTTTCCTTAAATACCGAGCAAATTGCTGCATTAGAACAATACAGTAGAATCATTTATACACCACTTTACACCATCGAAAAAAACGGCGGTGGCAGTGCAAGGTGTATGCTTGCTGAGATACATTTGCCGGTTAAGGAATAACAGATTGCATATCTATTTTAATGGAATCAGATTTAACAGAAAAAGAATTGCGTTTAGCAACATTTATGAGTGAAATTTCTGAATATTGTTATTCTGCAGGTTGGATGCAGAATTTAGAATATGCCCTATGGACTGCGGTAATAAATGGTGAAAGGAAATATGGACAGTCCTACATCACCGAAGATGATATCTCCACATTGATTAAGCTTTCTACAGATGCAAATGCCTGGATCGTATATGATGACGATAAAGAGGAAACAGCTTTGAACTTAAAAGAATGGATAGAAAAGTTTAAAAAGGATGTGGGGCAAAATAAAGGAATTATAAAAGGTTAATAGCTTTATTGGTTCGTGTCTCCACGAACCATTTTATTTTTGCCACGGAAACTCGGAAAGCACGGAAAACCCATCGGATAGATATACACTCGCTATTCAACCTTCAATAGCAGCACACCCCTAGCTACATAAACCTGATCGGAACGAACACGAGTGCAACGAGTAAAGTGGAGAGCAGGACTAACCCAAACCTATAAAAACAGGAACCTGCTTT
>Ga0163161_10000611_pt1 | contig 28567 bp, 27 predicted proteins | sample S45metaG_FD_129847 | JGI IMG/M metagenome (GOLD analysis project Ga0163161, IMG submission 129847) | Switchgrass rhizosphere microbial communities from Kellogg Biological Station, Michigan, USA - S4-5 metaG | ecosystem: Host-associated > Plants > Roots > Rhizosphere > Soil | place: USA... | reverse complement strand
GGCGAGGACGTGGCGGTGATCCTCGACGTCACCGTGGCGGTGGCGGGCGACTTCCGTTCCGCGCGAAGCGTTCTGGGGCCCGCCGATCACACGGTCCACTACGCGGGCACGATCGACGGGCTGGCGGGTTTGATCTCCGACATCGCCAGGGCTGACGTAGCCGACGGCGTCACGCTGATTTCGGCCTCACCACGCCAGAATCCGCGAGACCTCGGCCGTGACGTGCTGCGCCGGCTCGCTTCGCGCGATCAACCAAAGGCTTCGTAGCCCGGCTCGAGCCGACAACGATTTCAGTCCAGCGCCTCGTAGATCAGTTCGGCGTAGCGGATGGTGCGCGCTGTGCCGGTCGTTCCGGGGCCCATCTTGTTCATCACGTAAGTCATCGTCGCGCGGCGATCGACGTCCATCACCGCCATCGAGCCGCCCCAGCCGCCCCAGAAGCAGATCCTCCCCTCGGGAATGGCTGGAACGCTTTCCGGACAAGGCAATCCGAAGCCGATACCGAATCGCAGGGGGATCATGATCACCATGTCCATGCCGTCGGATTGCTCTTCGAAGATCAGGTCAATGGTGTCAGGGCCCAGCACCTGCACACCGTTTGCGGTGCCGCCCAATGAAATCGGCGATAGGGCCCGCGCCAACGCGCGGGCGTTGCCGTGACCGTTCGCGGCACCGATGTCGGCACGCCGCCATGCCTTGGTCTCCGCGATCGCGGCGCCGTTCGCGTCCGGCGGGAAGGACGCAAACGTCTTGATCATCGGATGGTCCGCAGGGAAGGCGTCGAGCGGAATGTCCAATGGTGGCGGAGGAATCAATTCGGCGATCCGGGAATAGTCCGCGTCCCGCGCGCCGATCTGGACGTCGGCACCGAGCGGTTCGGCGATCTCGGCGCGGACGAACTCCTTGAGCGTCGTGCCGGTGGCACGCCGGATCACCTCGCCGATCAAATGCCCGTAGTTGACCGCGTGATAGCCGGAGGCCGTCCCGGGTGGCCACCACGGCGCCTGTCGCGCAAGATGGCTGGTCGACCGCTCCCAGTCATATATGCCCTCGATACCGAACGGTGGCTCCCATCCCGCTACGCCCGATGTGTGCGAAAGCAGGTGGCGCACCTCGATGTCTTGTTTGCCGTTGTCGGCGAAGTCGGGCCAGTACTTCGCCACCGGCGCGTTTGCATCGATCAGACCCCGGTCGATGGCGATCAAGGCAGCGAGGGCGGTGAGTGTCTTGGTGCAGGAGAAGAAGTTGACGATCGTGTCCTGCCCCCACGGGACAGTCCTCGCGCGGTCGGCGTGACCTGCCGAGATGTCGACGACGAGTTCGCCGTCGACATCAACGGCGATCGAGGCGCCGAGTTCTTCACCTTTGGCGACTTCGTCGGCCAGCGCGTCGGCGACCTTCGAGAAGCGGCTGTCGCAATGTCCCTGTACGGCTTTGTCCACCCCGACATCATGCGCCGCGGCGGGTCGTGTTCGGGCCGCTTCGAGTCGACTGGGTATCAGCTGGTGCCGCTGTCTGGCCGCTCGGGCCGCGGAATCGGCTTGGCGCACGGCAGGTTTGATTGTATGTCAATTCGAGCGAACCGGAATTCGCCCACTACTGCCACCACCGTCGAATTCAATTGCGCACCAAAAGAATCCGGCTCCCACCGATCTGGTGCTCGAGCTCGGACGTAAGCAGGACACCGCGATTCGAGGCTGGCAGGCCACGCAGGCGGCTACCCGCTGCGACGCCGCATCACCAGTTGTCGTAGCCGCCTTCGGGTCCGAGCATGCGCTCCAACCGGGTGCGATTGATCCGGGCCAACTCGTTGCGCACCACCTTGCGCTCGGTCTCCAGATCGTTGAGTAGACGGTCGGTCATCGTCGCGAGGACGTCCTGGGCGCTGTAGCCGTTGACGAACATCACGAAGCCGAAGCCGAAATGCTCGAGGTAGCGCTTGGACGCCACCGTCAGCTGGTCCATCACGTCGGGCTGGTCGCACCACACCGCGCACTGCTCGGCTTGCGACTTCTCGCTGCCCGGGCGCCGTCCGACGTCGGGATAGGCCTGCACGATCGAGTCGATCGAGTCCTCGGAAAGGCCGAACAGCAGACTGTCGGCCTGGCGGAACAGCTGATCGTGGTTGTCGTACGCCCGGCCGCGGCACAGATCAGCGGCAAGGGGCACGCTGTAGCAGCACTCGTACACGGCGTGCACGGACCGGCGCATCGGCATTGCGTTGAACGCCTCCAGGCCAATTCCTTGATGCATCAACACACAGCCATCATCGGAAACGCATGGCACGCGCACGTTACCGCTTGTTACGGCGATGAAAATTCAGTGCCCGGAGGTTTTATACCGTTCAATCGACCGGTTGACCTCGGCTTCGGCAGCCTCGCGCCCGACCCAGTCGGCCGCCTTGACGAACTTGCCCGGCTCAAGGTCCTTGTAGTGCACGAAGAAGTGCTTGATGGCCTCCAGTTCGAACGCCGGCACGTCGCCGAGGTCCTTGATGTGGTCCCAGCGCGGATCGCCCGCGGGTACGCACAACACCTTGTCGTCGCCGCCCGCCTCGTCGGTCATCTGGAACATGGCGACGGGGCGGACCTCCACGAGCACGCCCGGGAACAGCGGTTCCGGCAGCAAGACCAACGCATCCAGCGGGTCGCCGTCCTCGCCGAGAGTGTTCTCGATGAATCCGTAGTCCGTGGGATAGGCCATCGGGGTGAACAGGTAGCGGTCCAGCTTCACGCGGCCCGTCTCATGGTCCACCTCGTATTTGTTGCGTGAACCCTTCGGGATCTCGATGACGACGTCGAACTCCACCGCCGCGGCTCCTTACCCATCTGCTCCAGTCTTCAGTGACGGCCTCACCCTAATGGAGCGATACCCTGCACTACAGAGGGGCGGTCAATAGAGCAGGAGAGTTATGCGGCCGACGCGGTGGCGCCGATCCACGCATGTGGCGGTCGGCGTTGCAGTGCTGCTGCTCGTCGCCGTCGTCGTCGGGGTGGCCGCCGTGATCACCACCGGCAATTCGGCCAGTGACGCTCAGGCCGTCAAGCCGGCGCCCGCTGCGGCGACAGCCGCGCCTGGGATCGTGCCCGTCACCGACTCTGCAATCAAGCCGACGCCCGACCGGCTGGCTGCCACGCTGGCACCGCTGGTCGCCGACCCGAACCTGGGCGCGCTGACCGGCAGGATCACCGACGCGCTCACCGGCGCGCAGTTGTGGGCCCACGGCGCCGACGTGCCGATGCAGCCCGCGTCGACGAACAAGGTGCTCACCGCCGGCGCGGCGCTGCTGGCCCTCGACCGAGACGCGCGGCTGACGACCCGCGTGATGACCACCGGACAGCTAGGCGTCGTGGTGCTGAAGGGCGGCGGCGACCCGACTTTGTCGGCGGCGCCTGCCGGCCAGGACACCTGGTACAAAGGCGCCGCGCGGATCAGCGACCTGGCCGACCAGGTGCGCCGCAGTCGCGTCGATGTGACGACGGTGCAGGTCGACATCGGCGCCTACAGCGGACCGACGATGGCTCCGGGCTGGGATCCCGCCGACATCGACGGCGGCGACATCGCGCCGATGGAGGCGGTGATGCTCGACGGCGGCCGCACCCAGCCGGTGAGCGTCGAGTCGCGACGCTCCACCACGCCCGCCCTGGACGCCGGTCGCGCGCTGGCCGTCGCACTGAAGGTCGACCCTACCGCGGTCACAGTGCTGCCGTCGGGGTTGCGCGGGGGCCAGGAGATCGCGTCGGTACAGTCGCCGCCGCTCATCGAACGGCTGCGCCAGATGATGAACGAGTCCGACAACGTCATGGCCGAATCGATCGGGCGTGAGGTCGCCGCTCAACAGAACAGGCCGCAGAGTTTCGACGGAGGCGCGCAGGCAGTGCTGAGCCAGCTCGACAAGGCGAAGATCGACACCGGGAACGCGCGGCTGGTGGACTCCAGCGGGCTCTCCGTCGACGACCGGCTCACGGTCGAGACGCTCGACGGTGTGGTGAACGCCGCCGCCGGAACAGATGAGCCGAAGTTGCGGCCGCTGCTGGATCTGTTGCCAATCGCTGGCGGCAGCGGCACGCTGTCCAACCGCTACCTCGATACCGACGCGGGCCGGGCCGCCGCCGGCTACCTGCGCGCCAAGACCGGCTCGTTGACCGGAACCAATTCGTTGGCAGGCATCGTCACAGACGCGAGCGAGCGGGTGCTCACGTTCGCGTTCATCTCCAACAACGCGGGGCCGACGGGCCGCACGGCCATCGACGCGCTGGCCGCCGCTCTGCGATCGTGCGGGTGCAGCACATGAGCACCCGAAGACAACCGCGAGTGAGGATCGCAGCGAGGGACGAGCGAGGACCGGAGCGAGTGGGAGTCGAGGCATGAGCCCAGCCACCAGGTCCAGGCTCACCGTAGGCCGCGCTGTCGACTGGCAGTTCGCCGCGACGGTCGGCGCCAAACTGGCCCGACGTGGACCCGCGGCCACGGATTACACGCGCAACCAGGTCATCGATCAGTTGGCGGAGGCCGCGCGCAACGCGGAGCTGCCGGTGCGCGAGGTCACCGGGCTCATCGAGGGTGGTGAGATTCCCGAGGCCCACATCGTCGATCGGGTCGAATGGATCCGCGCCGCAACCCAATCCATGCGGGTGATGACCGGAGGGACCGAGGGCCCGCGGGGTTTCATCACGGGCCGCATCACAGGTGCGCAGACCGGCGCGGTGCTTGCGTTCATCTCGTCGGGCATCCTCGGTCAATACGATCCGTTCGGACCGAACGGCGGCGAGCTGCTGCTGGTGTACCCGAATGTGATCGCCGTCGAACGTCAATTGCGGGTGTTGCCCGCCGATTTCCGGCTGTGGGTGTGTCTGCACGAGGTCACCCACCGGGTGCAGTTCCGCGCCAACCCCTGGCTGGCCGATCACATGTCGCAGTCGCTCGCGGTGTTGACGGAGGACGCAGGTGAGGATGTCTCCGCGGTGGTCGGGCGGCTCGCCGAGATGGTCCGCAACAAGCGTGACGGCGTTGCGCCGGAACCGAATTCGACTGGGGTACTGGGTTTGCTCCGGGCGGTGCAGTCCGAGCCGCAGCAGCGAGCGCTCGATCAGTTGCTGGTGTTGGGCACGCTGTTGGAGGGGCACGCCGACCATGTGATGGACGCGGTGGGTCCCGCGGTGGTGCCGACAGTCAGCACCATCCGGCGCCGGTTCGACGACCGCCGCAGGCGCAAGCAGCCACCGCTGCAGCGCATCGTGCGCGCGCTGCTGGGCTTCGACGCCAAGCTCAGCCAGTACACCCGCGGCAAAGCGTTTGTCGACCACGTCGTCGGACGAGTCGGGATGGCCAGGTTCAACACGATCTGGTCCAGCGCTGAAACCCTGCCGCTGCCAACCGAAATCGATGTGCCGCAGCGATGGATCGACAGGGTGCTGTAGCGACGCTGACGGCGGCCGTCGCCACATTCGTCGGCGACCATGCCGCAGGCGACGAACGCTGGTGCGCCGCGCTGTCCGGTGGAGCAGATTCGCTGGCGCTGACGGCCGTGGCGGCTGCGGCCAAGCCGACCACCGCACTGATCGTCGATCATCGGCTGCAACCCGACTCCGGCCGGGTGGCGGCGACCGCGAGGGCGCAGGCGCTCTCGGTGGGATGCGTTGACGCGCTGGTGCTTTGCGTTGAGGTGGGCACCGCCGGCGGACCAGAAGCCGCTGCACGCACGGCCCGCTACCGTGCGCTCGAGGACGCCCGCGGCGGTGCCCCGGTGCTACTTGCACACACTCTCGACGACCAGGCCGAGACAGTGCTGCTCGGGTTGGGCCGTGGCTCGGGCGCACGGTCGATCGCTGGCATGCGCCCGTGCGATCCGCCGTGGTATCGCCCCCTGCTGGGCGTCCGTCGTGCGCTCACCCATGCCGCGTGCGACGAGCTGGGGCTCACGCCGTGGCAGGACCCGCACAACGCTGATCGCAGGTTCGCTCGGACGCGGCTGCGCACCGAGGTGCTGCCACTGCTGGAGGAGGTGCTCGGCGGCGGGGTCGCCGAGGCGCTGGCACGCACCGCTACCGCGCTGCGTGAAGACACCGAGACGCTCGATGAACTGGCCAGGCAGGCGCTGGCCGAAGTCGGCACTTGCGGTGAGCTCGACACCGCCCGACTGGCGGCACTGTCGGAGGCGGTCCGGCGAAGGGTGATTCGGGGCTGGCTGCTGGCAGGCGGCGCCAGCGGGCTGACCGACAAGCAGATCCGCGGGGTGGACACTCTGGTCACCGCCTGGCGCGGGCAGGGCGGTGTGGCGGTCGGGTCGCCGCTGCGCAGCCAGCGGCTGATCGCCGGGCGCCGCGACGGGATGCTGACGCTGCACACCGAGCCGGTGTGAAGATATGGCACGCTGTGGACGTGGCTGAGCGATCTGCCGAGCTGTATCCCGGCGACATCAAGTCCGTGTTGCTCTCGTCTGAGGCGATCCAGGGCAAGGTCGCCGAACTCGGTGCACGGGTCGGCACGGACTACCGCGGCATCCTCGCAGAGAACTCCCAGGATCTCCTGCTCATCACCGTGCTCAAGGGAGCGGTCTTCTTCGTCACCGACCTCGCGCGGGCGATTCCCGTGCCCACACAGCTGGAGTTCATGGCCGTCAGCTCGTACGGTTCCTCGACGTCGTCGTCGGGCGTGGTGCGCATCCTCAAAGACCTCGATCGCGACATCAACGACCGTGACGTGTTGATCGTCGAGGACGTCGTCGACTCCGGCCTGACGCTGTCCTGGCTGCTGCGCAACCTCGCGACGCGCCGTCCCCGCTCGCTGCGGGTCTGTGCGTTGTTGCGCAAACCCGACGCCGTGCGCGCCGATGTCGACATCTCCTACGTCGGCTTCGACATTCCGAACGAGTTCGTCGTCGGCTACGGCCTCGACTACGCCGAGCGCTACCGCGACCTGCCCTATATCGGCACGCTGGACCCCAAGGTGTACGAGCAGGCCTAACCTGCGCCGATACCCAGCACGCTGTGCTCAAACAGGTCGGCGCCGCGGGCTGTGCCGCCCGTGGCGGCGAGCCCCGCTGCCACCCGTCGCGCACCGTTCTGCATGGTCATCGCTTCCCGCACCTTCGTGCGCAGTAGCGACGTGACAACTTCTTGGCGGGCAGACGGGTGCCGCACTACGCCACCTCGACGCGTCGCGCGACCTCGAATTGGTCGCGCCCGTACGGCACTGCGCAGACCGGTACGCCATGCGCGAGTGCGTTTTGCGTCGCCCCATCCCCCCATGCGTGACCGCACAGATTGCACGGTCCAGAACCACGCCATGCGGGACGAACCGGCACACCGTCGCGTTGCGCGGTGTCACCAATCCGTCGGCCTGCGTGGCCGGCATCGTCGCAACGATGTGCACCCGCTCTTCGGCCAATGCTGTCATCGCTGTCGCGGCCAGATCGGTGTCGGCCTGCTTCTCCGAAGACGTCGTGACGAGGACGATGGGCAGTTCGATCGCGGTCAGCCAATCGGGAACGGCGTCCGGCCCGGGATCCAGCACGCAGGGTCCGATCATCTGCACCGCGTCGCCCCAATCGGTGTTCGGATACTGAAACGGCTTGGCACTCGCGAACAGGATCAGCGGCGCCCGGCGCAGAAACTCGCCCATCGAGGAGACCGGCGGACCACCCACGTCCGCGCGAATCGCGTTGATCGGTGGCAGCATCACCCTCTCGAGCATGCCGAGCACAGCAATCCGCACAGCGGTGTCACGCACCCGGCCCAACACACCGGACAGTGGTTTGAGACCAAGCCCGAACGGTGGAACCCCCGGAGCTCGGAGCGGTGGCGTGTACGGCGCAAAACACGCCCACGGGATGTCGCCGGCGTCTGCCGACGACAGTGCACCCCAGCTGTTCACGTCTACGAGCAATGCATCCGGATTGACCCGCGCCACCGCATCAGCGAAATCGGGCACCTCGTGTGCGGCGGGCCGTGCGAATGCCTTGACCGACAGCTTCAGTGCGGCAAGAGGATTGGTTCCCTTCCAGTCGTCTAGTTCGATCTGTTCGATCCGAGGATCGATCGCTTCGGTGTGGAAGCCGAGTCGTTGGCCGACCCCAGCACCAGTGGAAAGTGTGCGCACATGGATCGTGTGACCCGCGGGTGGCCAGCTCCGACAGCAGTGCGCTGATCGGCAACAGGTGCCCAAGTGCAGGCGAGGTGTAGGCCAGTATCGTCGCCATTTTCATTCGACCATACGAGAGGTATTCCTTGGCCAGCTCGGCGTATGCGTGGGAGTTGCCCGCCGCCTTGGCCAGTAACGCACGTGACTTCAGCCACCACAAGTCCAGCGCGGGAATGCCCGTTTGCGCGCGTGCGTCGCCCACACTCACGTTCGGGCGCAGAAGGGCGAGAAGGATTCGGCAAAACGTCGATCTCGGGGCAAGATTGGGGCGCGGACGTGAGGAGTAAGAATATGGCACAGACAGTGACTGCGCTGCGGATCTGCCCACTGTGCGAGGCCACCTGCGGTCTGACGCTTACGATCGACAACGGCCGCGTGACCGGAGCGCGTGGCGATCGCGACGACGTCTTCAGCCACGGGTTCATCTGCCCGAAAGGCGCCAGCTTCGCCGAACTCGACAACGATCCCGACCGGCTGAGCCGGCCATTGGTCCGCCGCGACGGCGAACTGACCGAAGCCACGTGGGACGAGGCCTACGCCGTCATCGCTGAGCGACTCGGTGCAGTCATTCGTGACCACGGTGGTACGTCGGTCGGCGTGTACCTCGGCAACCCGAATGCGCACACGATCGCGGGCAGCCTGTATGCGCCACTGATCGTCCGTGCGCTGCGCACTCGCCACATGTATACCGCCAGCACCCTTGACCAGATGCCCAAACACGTCGCGTTGGGCTACATGTTCGGCAGCCCTGTCGCGTTCACCGTGCCCGACCTCGACCGCACCGACTACCTGGTGATCATCGGCGCGAATCCCCTTGTATCCAACGGCAGTTTGGCGACCGCTGCGGACTTTCCCGGCAAGCTTCGCGCCTTGCGCAAGCGCGGTGGCCGGCTCACCGTCATCGACCCGGCTCGCACCCGCACCGCCGAACTGGCCGATCGTCACATCGCACCGCGTCCCGGCACCGATGCCGCCCTGCTTTTCGCAGTCGTCCATGCACTGTTCGAAGAGGGCCTTGTCGCGCCGGATCTCGGGGGCCTTGCAGAACACGTCACCGGCGTCGAGCAGGTCCGCGAACTGGCCGACGGCTTCTCGCCGGAGGCCGTCGCCGCACATTGCGGCGTGGCCGCCGACGAGATCCGCACACTGGCCCGCGAAATCGCTGCGGCGCCCTCCGCGGCGGTCTACGGCCGAATCGGTACCTCCACAGTTGAATTCGGCACGATCGGCAGCTGGCTGGTCGATGTCATCAACGTCCTCACCGGAAATCTCGACCGGCCGGGCGGGGCGATGTTCGCGCTCTCGCCCGTCGCACCGGCGCCGCGACCGTCGGGACCCGGCAAGGGTTTCGTGACCGGGCGCTGGCACAGCCGCGTGTCGGGCTACCCCGAAGCGCTTTCCGAACTGCCCGCCGCCGCGATCGCCGAGGAAATCGATACCCCAGGCGACGGCCAGATCAAGGCGATGATCACGATCGCAGGTAACCCCGTGCTGTCGGCGCCCGACGGTGATCGCCTCGACCGTGCGCTCGACAGCGTGTATTTCATGCTCAGCATCGACCCGTACCTCAACGAGACGACGCGCCACGCGAACGTCATCCTGCCGCCGCCACCCCCGTCGCAGGCCGGCCACTTCGACTTCGCGTTGAACAACCTGGCGGTGCGCAACAACGCCCGCTACTCGCCGCCTGCGCTGCCGTTGGATGGCCGGCCTGACGAGCCCGAGATTCTGTCCCGGCTGGCCCTGATCCTCTACGGCGTCGGCTACGACTCTGATCCCGCGCTGGTCGACGACCAAGTCATCGCGACCACGCTGGAAAAGGCGACCGCCGACCCGAATTCACCCGTTTCCGGGCGCGCGGTCGACGAACTGACCGCGATGCTCATCGCCGGGCCAGGGTATGAACGCCGGTTGGACATGATGCTTCGGCTGGGCCCCTACGGCGATGCGTTCGGGGCCGATCCCGACGGCTTGACCCTCGAGCGGCTCAAGGCCGCACCCCACGGCATCGACTTCGGCCCGCTGCAGCCGAGAGTCCCCGAGGTCCTCAGAACACGTTCGGGCCGAATCGAACTCGCGCCCGATGCGCTTATCGCCGATGTCGCCAGGCTTCAGGAATCCCTCCGCCGCGGCGACGACGGCTTCGTCCTGATCGGTCGCAGGCATCTGCGCTCGAACAACAGCTGGATGCACAACCTGCCGGCACTCGCGGGCGGTACGAACCGCTGCACACTGCAGATCCATCCCGACGACGCCGCCGAACTGGGGCTCACGGACAACGCCGCGATCAAGGGTCCCGGCGGCGACGTGGTGGCGCCGGTCGAACTGGCGCCGGGGATGCGGCGCGGCGTCGTTTCGCTGCCTCACGGGTGGGGTCACGACCGCGGCGGCACACGCCAAGGCGTCGCAGCCGACCAACCCGGCGTCAACGTCAACCAGCTCAACGACGGCGGCCAGCTCGACCCTTTGTCGGGCACTGCCGTCCTCAATGGGATTCCGGTCGACATCGCGCCCGCGGGCTAAGACAGTTCGAAGATGACCGTCACCGAGAAACTGACGGTCTGCTGGCCGGGCTCCAGCGGCACTGCGGCCGCCTCGGCACCCCTGAAGCTAGGCACCGGCGTAGGTGGTGTGGGGCCTGCTGACTCGGTGATCGACATGACCTTGCCGAGACTCAGCCCGGACAGCTGCGCATACTGCTGGGCGCGGTCCTTGGCGTCGTTGAACGCCCTGGCCCGTGCATCCTTTACGAGCTGCGAGTCGTCCTCGATCGAATAGTTCACCGAATTGATCCGCGTGGCGTCGCCGCCCGTGCTGACGATCAACGCCAGTGCCTGCGAGGCGGTGTCGAGCTTGCGGATCTTCACGTCGATGGAATTGCTCGCGCGATAGCCGACGATCGTGGTGCTGTCGCCGCCCGCGAACTGCGGCTGCAGGCTTACTTGCGTGGTGCTGATGTCCTTGCGGTCGATGCCGAACCCCACCAACGCGTCGATGACCGCCTTTTGCCGGTCGCTGGTCTGGTTCATCGCACCGCTGACGTCGGGCGCGACGAACTCGATCGACGCGTTGACGGTCAGCGTGTCAGGCGCGCCCTGTACTTGTCCTGCGCCCACGACGGTGACCTGACGGGTCTCCTTGTCGGCGGTGCCCGTCGGCCCAGATGAGGAGTCGCAGGCCGAGATTCCAACCGCAGCAAGTGCCGCCGCGGCGAGAAGAAGGAACCGGTGGGACATCTTCGCTCTCGCTGCGATCGGCATCCTCGCACCCTACCGTCTGGGCGCGCCGGCCTTCCGTGACTCATCGAGGAGCTTCAGAAGCAGCGGCGGAGCGAGGCTAAACCCGCCACCCTCTCCGCGGTCCTCGACTTCGCGGTTCCGGCTCGCTCAGGACCTCACACCGAGGCGATGACGGAGTCGTACCGGGCGGTCACTGGCGGTGGCGCGCGCTCGCCTCGGCGGCTAGATGAACCGCTTCACGAACGACAGCGCGGTCTCGGCGACTTCCTGCCAGCCATGATCGATCACCAGCGAGTGTCCCCGTCCCTCGATTCGCGCGATCTCGGTGACGCCTGGGTTCTTCGCCTGAATCTTGTAGCTGGCCTCGGTGATTGCCAGGGGCACAGTGTTGTCGGCTTCGCCGGCAACGATGAGCAGGGGTCCGCGCTCGGGGTTGGCATGGTCTACCCGGGTCTCACCGCCGAACAGGTTGAAGTTGGCAACCGCCGCCTGGAAGAGTGGTGCGCCCGACGCGGCCACGTGATAAGTCTCGTAGAGTTCCTTCGCCTCCGCGTCGTCGAGGTTATTCGCCCAGCCGTACTTGAACTGGTCGAGCGTCAACGCGATCGCCTTGCCGTGATTGGTCGGATTGCCCAGCACCGGTGACGCGGACTTCAATGAGGAGATCGGCAGCGCAAGCACGCCTTTGAAGGGAGCGTTGTCGATCGCCACCGTCGCCGCGGAGGCGCCCTCGCCCGCGATCTTCTGGGCGATCAGGCCGCCGAATGAATGGCCAATCACGGCGGGCTTCTTGGCCAACTCGGATATCGCGTTCAGGTAGTGGTCGGTCACGTCCTGAACCATCTTGTGCGCGAAAACCTCCGGATGCTCACGCGCATCCGCCACCGACGAGGGGTCATCCGGCCAGCCGGGAGCGATAGTGGTGTACCCGTTGGCTTCAAATAAGTCCCGCCACCGCTGCCAGCTGCTCGACAGCAGCCACAAGCCGTGAATGAACATCACCGGGGTGAGCCCAGATGCGTTGGCGCGGTCGATCTCTGCCCGCTCCCAGTCCGTGATCACAACGCCTGCTTCGTGTTTTCCAGCCACGGGGCGACCCTAGCGTGTGTTGTCAGTCGGTCACGGCATAACGAGGATCTTGCAGTGCGCATCGGGATGTGCGAGTTCGTCGAAGGCGTCGCCGACCCGGTCAAGGCCTACCTCACCGGTGATCATCGGCGCGACGTCGATCTCGCCTTCGGCGATCGCCCGCAGGCAGTCGGTGAACTCGGTCTGGTCGTAGGCCAACACGAACTGCACATTGATCTGCTTGGCGATGGCGAAATACGGATGGAAGGCGTCGGCTTGCATACACACGCCTGCGACGACGACTCTTGCGCCGACCGGTGCGCGGCGCAAGATGTCGTCGATGATGCCCGGCACACCCACAGCCTCGAAGACGACGGCCGAGCTGGTGCCGTCGAAAGGCGATCCGTTCGCGGGATCGACGGTGGTGGTGGCGCCCATTCGTTCGGCCAGCTCGCGTCGCGTGGCCGAGTAGTCAGCTGCGACAATCGTTTCCACCCCATGATGGCGCAGCCCGGCGATGATCGCGATCCCGATCGGGCCGCAGCCCAACACCAGTGCGGTCTCACCACGCTGGATCGTCGACTTGTTCACCGCGTGAAGGCCGACGGCCATCGGCTCGGTCAGTGCAGCGTGCCGCGCGTCCAGCCCATCGGGGATGGGTGTCAGGAGCTGCGCCGACAGCAGCATCCGTTCGGCATAGCCACCGATCGTCTTGTTCGAGTACACAATCGGTTCGATACCGGTGCCGGAAAGCAGTACCGGTAGGGAGGTGACGAGCGTGCCCGGCTTCGGGGCATCGGTGTCAGGCCCCGCCTCGAGAACCTCGGCACTGAACTCGTGTCCCATGAAGATGTCGCGGTTCAGGTCGATGTTCATGCCACCAGAGCCGCCGAAGCCTTCGATCTGGTCGTTGAGCTCAAGCACGTCCGCGCCGTGCTTGGCGAAATGCAGGTCGGAGCCGCAGATTCCGCATGCCTTCACGTCGACGAGGACCTGCCCGGGGTCGGGAACCGGCTCGGCCACGTCATCGCGCAGCACCATGCGACCATCGCGAAGGACCGAGGCGCGCATCAGCTTTCCGGTCCTTCTGCCCGTTCGGCGGCCATCTTGAGTTCATCGGTGTGCTCGTTGATGGCCTTGACGATGGCCTCACCGGCGCGACCGAGAAGCTGATCGCGCATGTCCTTGGCCCAATCGTGTGACGCGCGGGGTGCGACCAACTGACCCTTGAAGTGCGGCATGACCTCGCGGGCGAACAGTTCGTACGAGTGGTAGGTCGCCTGCGGCGACGCCCAGTCGTGGCCGAGCAACAGCAGGGTACCGAACCCGCCGGACTTATCCAGCAGATCCTGGATGTATGCCACCGCGTCGCCAGGGGTGCCGATGCAGCAGTTGCCCTGACCCGCATAATCCGCCACGAACTCGCGCGGGGACTGAGCTCCCTCAACGGAATTCGACAACGGCACGAAACCCGCCGCGCCGAAATAGTTCGCGAAGTCCTGCAGCCCATAGGTGCAGTCGTCGATCGCCTTGTCCCTGGTGTCGGCGAGGTGCATGATGGCCAGCACCCGCCAATCGGCGCGGTCCGGCTCGTCACGGCCGGACTTCTCGGCTTGGTCCACGACGACATTCCAAGTGTTCTCCAGCGCGGCGTAGCCGCCCGGCACCGACATCGACAACGAGAGCAGCGATGTGCCCAGTGCCCCGGCGAGGCGGGGGCCGGACGGGGAAATCATTGCTGCCGTCGAGATTTCGGGGTACGGCCAGGTGTACGGCCGGATGTGCAGCTGAGCATCGCGCAGCGTGAACCAGTCGGAGTGCCGGTTGATCCGCTCCTCCGGTGATGCCCGGAACAGCGCGAGGATCGCCTCGAGCGACTCCTGCATCATCCGGCGCTGCTCGACCGGATCGATGCCCATCATGTACGCGTCGGAGGGCAGTGCACCCGGTCCGGTGCCGAAGATCACCCGTCCACGCGTGAGGTGGTCGAGAAGCACCCAACGGTCGGCGACCATCAGCGGATGGTGATACGGCAGCGACACCACGCCGGTGCCCAGCCGGATGTGCTTTGTTCGCTCGGCCGCCGCGGCGATGAACACCTCAGGGCACGCGATCAGCTCGTATCCGCCCGAGTGGTGTTCTCCGAACCACACCTCGTCGTACCCGAGTCTGTCCAGCGCCACCGTCCGGTCGAGGTCGTATTCCAATGCGACGGTGGGGGATTGGCCGACCGGGTGGAACGGCGTGATGAACACCCCGAAGTTCATTGGACGTTGCATCTAGAACTCCAATCTGGACAGGAAGTCGAGCAGTATCGTGTTCACCTCGGCGGGCTGTTCCTGCTGAAGCCAGTGGCCCGCGCCTTCGATCATCACCTCGCGATAGTCACCGGAGACCACATCACGAACCCGGTCGCGCGGCGTGTAGGCCAGCGTCGGGTCGGCGGCTCCGCCGACGAACAGCGACGGGACATCGATCGTCGCGGCCGGCGTCGTCGCGGTCAGTTCCCAGTTGCGGTCGAAGCAGCGGTACCAATTCAGCGGCGCGGTAAACCCGTTGCGGGTGAATTCGTGCACGTAGTGGTCGAATTCGTGCTGGCTTATCCAATCGGGCAGTCCACCAGGCTCCGGAATGCGGTCGATGAATCCCTCAGGGCCGGGTTGCAGCATTCGCAGCGCGGCGGTCTCGTCGGTCGTGGTCAGCGAACCCATCAGCCGCCGCATCGTGGTGGCAGGATCGCGGTTCAGTTCCGCGTCGGCCGGACCGGGTTCCTGGAAATACAGGATGTAGAAGAAGTTGTCGCCGAACATCTTCCGGAACGCTTCCGTCGTCGGCCGTTTCGGCCGCGGCAGCGGCGGAACACTCAGCCCTGCGATGCCTGCGAATCGGTCCGGGTGCAGCAGCGGGGCAACCCATGCCACCACGCCGCCGAAGTCGTGGCCGATGAGCGCCGCCCGGTCCGCACCGACGTCATCGAGCAGGCCGACGATGTCGGCGGACAGCTCGACGATGTCGTATGCCTCCACAGCGGCGGGCTTCGAGGAGCCGCCGTAGCCACGCTGATCGGGTGCCAGCACGCGGTAGCCGGCCTCGGCCAGGGCGGGAATCTGGTGCCGCCAGGAGTAGGCCAGTTCAGGGAAGCCGTGGGCCAGGACCACGACTGGGGCATCCGGGTCACCGGCGTCGATGACGCGAAGCTGGACCCCGTTCGTCTCAACTAACCGTTCGGTCGACATGAGCACGACCACAGCCAAGCACAGGGGGCTTGATGCGGGGAAGGGGCACGGCGCCAGAAGCGACCAGTGGGCAAATCAGCAGGCTGTTCATTCAATTGGTTGTTATCGTCTGATCACCGGTTCGACAAATCATGGCGAACCGGTGACGGCGAGTGTCAAGGGGGTCGCCGTGGCGGCATTGGGTGAGCGTGCAGTCGTCCTCGGGGCGAGCATGGGTTGCTCGCTGCCAGAGTGCTTGCCGACTTCTACGAGACAGTCACTGTCGTCGAGCGGGACGCGTTACCTGATGAACCGGCTAACCGGCGGGGCGTGCCGCAGGGTCGACATGTCCACGCTTTGCTGCCGCGCGGTGGGCAAATCCTTGACGGCCTGTTTCCCGGCATCCTGAACGATCTGGTCGTCGGCGGGGCGCCCGTGTTGGACGATGGTGATCTCTCAAAGCTGTACTTGTCCTATAGCGGGCACAAACTTCTCCGCTCCGGCAAGGTACCCGTCGATGATGACGCAACGGCGATGCACATGCCGAGCAGGCCGTTCCTGGAGTCGCATGTGCGTCGGCGGATAGCCGCGCTCCCCAATGTCACGATCCTCGCCGCCCACGACGTCACAGAGTTGACGGCGACTACGGACCGCGATCGCGTCACCGGCGTACGGGTGGTCAACCACGAGGGCGGGGCGCAGCACGAGTTGACGGCGGATGTCGTCGTGGATGCGATGGGCCGCGGTGCGCACACGCCGGCTTTTCTGGAAGGCCTCGGGTACGGCCGACCAGTCGAGGACCACATCGTCATGCGCACGACCTATGTCAGCCAACACCTGAGGATCCCCCCCGGCACTGTCGAGGAGAAGCTGGCCCTGATCAGCCCCGCACCCGGCCGGCCAACCGGGATGTTCCTGACCGGCTATGAGCACGACAACTGGATATTCACCGTCTTCGGGATGCTGGATCACGAGCCGCCGCGCGAGCTCGCGGGCATGCTGGCGTTCGCCGGCGAGTATGCGCCTGCGCATCTGTTGGCAGCGGTGCAGGCCGGCGAACCGATCGGGCCGGTGGTGCAACATCGCATGCCGTCCAGCCAGTGGCGGCGCTACGACAAGATGCGGCGGTTCCCGGACGGCCTGCTCGTCTGCGGCGACGCTTTCTGCAGCTTCAATCCGATTTACGGGCAGGGAATGTCGGTGGCGGCGTTGGACGCTGTGGCACTGCAGGAGACGTTGCAGCGAGGTGCCACGAACCTGCCCCGGCGGTACTTTCGTGCCGCGGCGAAGGCGATCGGTGTGGCCTGGCAGATCGCGGCTGGTTCCGACTTGGCTTTCCCCGAGGTCGAAGGGCGACGGACGACTGCGATGCGGGTCAGCAACCGTTTCGTCGAATGGGTGCTGACCGCATGTGAGTCCGACATCCAGGTCGTCAACCAGTTCTTCAGGGTCACCGGTCTTGTCGATCCGCCCGCGCGCCTGCTCAGTCCGCCTTTCATCGCCAGGGTCGCGAAGGTCAATCTGCTTCGTCGGCAACGTGATTCGCAACCCCGGCCGGCTGAGGTGGCTGACCGAATGGACGATCGGATGCCGCTGCCGGATGCGATCTCCGAGTAGTGGTGGTCAGGCGGCGGCGATGAGTTCACCGCCTGGCGGGTTCGCGGTGACAGGATTCAAACCATGACCTTGGTTCTCGTGCACGGCAATCCGGAGACTGCAGCTCTGTGGGGCCCACTGGTGGATGCACTCGGACGCGACGACGTGGTGCGATTGTCCCCACCGGGATTCGGCAGCCCACTGCCCGACGACTTCGCCGCGACCTACCTCGCCTACCGCGACTGGCTCGAGGGCGAACTCGAGCGCGTCGACGGACCGATCGACCTGGTCGGACACGACTGGGGCGGTTGCCACGTCATGAACGTGGTGATGCATCGACCCGAGCTGGTGCGCAGCTGGGCCAGCGACGTCCTCGGGTTGTTCGACCCTGATTACGTTTGGCACGACCTCGCGCAGGTCTGGCAGACCGCGGGCGACGGCGAGCAATTGGTGGACACCATGATGGGCGGAACCGTTCAGGACCGCGCCGAGCAAATGCACGCGCTCGGCATACCGCCTGACATCGCCGCCGAGATCGCCGCTGCGCAGGGTCCGGAGATGGCCCGGGCAATCTTGGCGCTCTACCGGTCGGCGGCCCAACCCGTGTTGGCTGAGGCGGGCCGTTCGCTACCGGTTGCCGCGGCCCGCCCAGGGTTGTCGTTGTTGGCCACCGAAGACCATTACGTGGGCTCTGATGAACTCCGCCGGCGGGCGGCCGACCGCGCTGGTGCACGTACGGACGTGCTCGAAGGACTTGGGCACTGGTGGATGGTGCAGGACCCTGCTCGCGGCGCGGCGGCCCTCAACAGCTTCTGGGAAACGCTCTAGCCACGTAGATCGAGGACCGTCGGGAACTGCTGTTCGTTGGCATAGCGGTAGCCTTGACTATTCCAGCTGCGCGTATTGGAAGGACACTGGCCGTAGGCGGCCGAAAAAGATGAAGTCGACGACGGATATTCGATGAACCGGAAAAATGTGATCCGCACGCTCACCGCGATCGCCGTGGTGCTCTTGCTGGGCTGGTCGTTCTTCTATTTCAGCGACGACACCCGCGGCTATAAGCCCGTCGACACGTCGGTGGCGATGGCCCAGATCAACAGCGACAACGTCAAGAGCGCGCAGATCGACGACCGTGAGCAGCAGCTGCGGCTGGAGCTGAAGAACGGCAATGCCGACACCGACAACAGCGACAAGGTCATCACCAAATACCCGACTGGGTACGCGGTGCCCCTGTTCGACGCGCTGAATGCGAAGAACACTAAGGTCAACACGGTCGTGAACCAGGGCAGCATGCTCGGCTCGCTGCTGATCTATCTTTTGCCGCTGCTCCTGCTCGTCGGGCTGTTCGTGATGTTCTCCCGCATGCAGACCGGCGGCCGAATGGGCTTCGGCTTCGGCAAGTCGCGGGCCAAACAGCTCTCCAAGGACATGCCGAAGACCACCTTCGCCGACGTCGCAGGCGTCGACGAAGCGGTCGAAGAGCTCTACGAGATCAAGGACTTCCTGCAGAACCCATCGCGCTACCAGGCGCTGGGCGCCAAGATCCCCAAGGGCGTGCTGCTCTATGGCCCGCCCGGCACCGGCAAGACGCTGCTCGCCCGCGCCGTCGCGGGTGAGGCGGGGGTTCCGTTCTTCACGATTTCCGGTTCGGACTTCGTCGAGATGTTCGTCGGCGTCGGCGCCTCCCGGGTGCGCGACCTGTTCGAACAGGCCAAGCAGAACAGCCCCTGCATCATCTTCGTCGACGAGATCGACGCGGTCGGCCGCCAGCGCGGCGCCGGCCTCGGCGGCGGCCACGACGAACGCGAGCAGACCCTGAACCAGCTGCTGGTCGAGATGGACGGGTTCGGGGACCGCCAGGGCGTCATCCTGATCGCCGCCACCAACAGGCCCGACATCCTCGATCCCGCGCTGCTGCGGCCCGGCCGCTTCGACCGGCAGATCCCGGTGTCCAACCCCGACCTCGCCGGCCGCCGTGCCGTGCTGCGTGTGCACTCGCAGGGCAAGCCCATCGCCCCCGACGCCGATCTGGACGGTCTGGCCAAGCGCACCGTCGGCATGTCGGGTGCCGACCTGGCCAACGTCGTCAACGAGGCGGCGCTGCTGACCGCGCGCGAGAACGGCACCGTCATCACCGGCCCGGCGCTGGAGGAGGCCGTCGACCGCGTCGTCGGCGGGCCGCGCCGCAAGAGCCGGATCATCAGCGAACACGAGAAGAAGATCACGGCCTACCACGAAGGCGGCCACACACTGGCGGCATGGGCGATGCCGGACATCGACCCGATCTACAAGGTCACGATCCTTGCCCGCGGCCGCACCGGCGGGCATGCGATGGCGGTGCCCGAGGACGACAAGGGCTTGATGACCCGCTCGGAAATGATCGCCCGGCTGGTGTTCGCGATGGGCGGACGCGCCGCCGAGGAATTGGTGTTCCGCGAGCCGACGACAGGCGCGGTGTCCGACATCGAACAGGCCACCAAGATCGCCCGCGCGATGGTCACCGAATACGGCATGAGCTCCAAGCTCGGCGCGGTGCGCTACGGCACCGAGCACGGCGACCCGTTCCTCGGTCGCACGATGGGCACCCAGGCCGACTACTCACACGAAGTCGCACAAATCATCGACGACGAGGTTCGCAAGCTCATCGAGGCCGCGCACACCGAGGCGTGGGAGATCCTCACCGAGTACCGCGACGTGCTCGACACGCTCGCCGGCGAGCTGCTCGAGAAGGAAACTCTGCACCGCGCCGAACTGCAGGCGATCTTCGCCGACGTGAAGAAGCGTCCGCGACTGACCATGTTCGACGACTTCGGCGGGCGCGTTCCGTCCGACAAGCCGCCGATCAAGACGCCTGGTGAGCTGGCCATCGAGCGGGGCGAGCCGTGGCCCAAGCCGGTTCCCGAGCCGGCGTTCAAGGCAGCCATCGCGCAGGCGAGCCAGGAGGCCGCTGCGCGGCAGGCTCACCAGAACGGCACAAATGGCGCTGGCGGCAACGGAGTTCCCGCAAACGCGTCGACACAGCCGGACTACGGCGCCCCAGCCGGTTGGCACGCGCCCGGTTGGCCGCCGCAGGGACCGCCGCCGGCGCAACAGCACCCGCAGCAGGGGTACTGGTACCCGCCGCCGCACTGGCACAACCCGAATGTCCCCGCCGGAGCGGCTCCGCCGCCCTATCCGCCGTATCAGCCCTATCCGCAGCCCGGACATCCCGCCCCGCAGGGTGGCGCGCCCGCGCCTAACCCGAACGAGGACCCTGGGCAGGACAACAGCCGGACCTAATCCGCCGGCTCATGGCTGATAACTGAACGGAGGCATCGATGACGCGGTCGCTCAACAATTCGGCCACGTTCACCAAACCCGCATTCGACCAACCCCGCGCGGAAGCTGCGGTGCGAGAGTTGTTGATCGCAGTCGGGGAAGATCCCGACCGACACGGCTTGGAGGACACTCCGGCGCGGGTCGCGCGGGCGTATAAGGAGATGTTCGCCGGCCTCTACACTGATCCGGATACCGTGCTGGACACCACGTTTGACGAACAGCACGACGAGCTGGTGCTGGTCAAGCAGATCCCGCTGTACTCCACCTGCGAACACCACCTGGTGGCGTTCCACGGGGTCGCGCACGTTGGCTACATTCCCGGTAAGGACGGCAGGGTCACCGGACTGTCGAAGATCGCGCGACTGGTCGATCTGTACGCCAAGCGGCCGCAGGTGCAGGAGCGGCTGACCGCGCAGATCGCCGATGCGCTGATGCGCAAGCTTAATCCGCGCGGCGCCATCGTGGTCGTCGAGGCCGAGCACCTGTGCATGTCGATGCGCGGCGTGCGCAAGCCAGGAGCGGTGACCACCACGTCGGCGGTGCGCGGCCAGTTCAAGTGCGATGCCGCATCGCGGGCCGAGGCGCTGGATCTCATCTTGCGAAAGTGAGCCCGACGCGAGTGCAGGTCATGGGGGTTGTGAACGTCACCGACGACTCCTTCTCTGACGGGGGACTGTTCCTCGACCGTGACCGCGCCGTCGAACATGGCCTGACGCTGGCTGCCGAAGGCGCAGCGATCGTCGACGTCGGCGGCGAGTCGACCCGTCCCGGCGCGACCCGCATCGACGCCCGGATCGAGTCGGCACGTGTGCTCCCTGTCATCAAAGAGCTTGCCGGGCAAGGCATCACGGTCAGCATCGACACCATGCACGCGGAGGTCGCGCAGGCGGCGCTGGAAAACGGCGCCCAGATCGTCAACGACGTGTCCGGCGGGCGCGCCGACCCGAACATGGCGCCGCTGATCGCGGATGCGAAAGTGCCGTGGGTGCTGATGCATTGGCGCTCGGTGGGCGCGGACCGACCCCACGAGGTACCGGCCTACCGGGACGTGGTCGCCGAGGTGCGCGACGAACTGCTGGCCGCAGTGGACGCCGCCGTGCACGCGGGTGTCGATCCGGCCAGGCTGATCATCGATCCTGGCCTTGGTTTCGCCAAGACCGAAGAACACAATTGGGCGCTGCTGCGCGCACTACCCGAATTCGTCGGCACCGGCATCCCGGTGCTCGTCGGGGCGTCCCGCAAGCGTTTCCTCGGTACGTTATTGGCCGACGAGGGCGGCGAACCGCGGCCACCCGGCGGCCGGGAGACCGCCACAGCCGTGATCTCGGTGCTGGCAGGCCTGCACGGGGCGTGGGGTGTGCGGGTGCACGACGTCCGCGCCTCCGTCGACGCGTTGAAGGTGCTCGAGGCCTGGTCCGGCGGAAGCGACCGGGGGATCAGCATTGGCTGATCGAATCGAATTGCGCGGCTTGACTGTTCGCGGATATCACGGTGTGTTCGATCACGAACGACGCGACGGCCAGGACTTCGTCGTCGACATCACCGTGTGGATCGACCTTGCGACCGCAGCGGCCAGCGACGACCTTGCCGACACGCTCGACTACGGCAAGCTCGCTCAGCGGGCCGCCGACATCGTCGCCGGGCCGCCGCGCAAGCTCATCGAGACGGTCGCGGGCGCGATAGCCGACGACGTGATGGCGGACGAACGCGTGCACGCCGTCGAGGTCGTCGTACACAAACCGTCGGCGCCCATTCCACTGACCTTCGCCGACGTCGCTGTGACGGCGCGACGTTCGCGGCGGGGCGGTACGGCATGACGCGAGTGGTGTTGTCGATCGGGTCGAACCTCGGTGATCGGCTGGCGCGGCTGCAGTCGGTGGTCGACGGGCTCGACGGCGCGGTGCGCGCACTCTCGCCGGTGTACGAGACGGAGGCATGGGGCGGAGTCGAGCAGGGCCCGTTCCTCAATGCGGTTCTGATCGCCGAGGATCCTGCTGTCGACTGCTACGGCTGGCTACGTCGCGCGCACGAACTCGAAGCCGCGGCTGACCGGATCCGCGCGGAGCGTTGGGGCCCGCGCACCCTCGATGTCGATCTGGTCACTTGCCATGACGGACAGCGCGAGGTGACCTCGGGCGACGATGACCTGACGCTGCCTCATCCGTCGGCGCATCTGCGGGCATTCGTGCTGATTCCCTGGTTGGCGGTGGACCCAGCTGCCACGTTGACGGTCGCGGGCGAACGGCGTCCCGTCGCGGGCTTGCTCGACCAAATGGAGCCGGCCGATCGTGACGGCGTGCGCCTTACCGAGTTGGCGCTGTGCTGATGGGACCCACCCGCAAGCGTGACCTGACGGCCGCGACGGTGCTGGGCGCCGTCGTGGGCTACATGATCGTGGTGCTGCTGTACCGCTACTTCCCGCCGATCGATGTGTGGACCGGCGTGTCACTGCTGGCTGTTGCGATCGCCGAGGCCGCGTGGGCGTTCTATGTGCGGGCCAAGATCAACGACGGCGAAATCGGTGACGCGCGCGGTTGGCTGCATCCACTGGCGGTGGCGCGGTCGGTGTTGATCGCAAAGGCGTCGGCGTGGGTCGGCGCGCTGGTGCTCGGCTGGTGGATCGCGGTACTTGTTTATCTTTTGCCGCGTCGCAGCACGCTGCGGGTGGCAGGCGAGGACACCGCCGGTTCGGTCGTTGCCGCGGCAAGCGCCCTCGCGCTGGTGGTTGCTGCGCTATGGCTTCAGCATTGCTGCAAGTCGCCACAAGAGCCTCCGGACAACGCCGACGGGGCGACCGAGTAGCTGACCCGCAGCGCCGTCGGCCGAATCGCCGAAGTGGTCGACACGCGAGATGACCTGTGGCGGGTACAGTCGCCCCATGACCGATCTGTCCCGCGGTACGCGCGCTCGGCGCAGCGGCCGCAGGCCGGGTTGGGTGCTGCTGACGGTGTTGCTGGTGCTCGCTATCGGGGCGAGTTCCGCCCTAGTGTTCACCGACCGGGTGGAGTTGCTGAAGCTGGCCGTCATCCTGGCGTTGTGGGCCGCGGTGGTGGCGGCGTTCGTGTCGGTCATCTATCGCAGACAAAGCGACGTCGACCAGGCCAAGATGCGGGATCTCAAGCTCGTCTACGACTTGCAGTTGGACCGCGAAATCTCGGCGCGGCGTGAATACGAGCTGACGGTGGAGACCCAGTTGCGCCGCGAGTTGACGTCAGAGATTCGGGCTCAGGCCGCCGATGAGGTCGCGGGCCTGCGTGCCGAATTGGCCGCGCTTCGGGCGAATTTGGAGATTCTGTTCGACGCCGACCTGTCGCACCGGCCCGCGATCGAAACCGATCGCAGCCGGGCCTACGGTGACTGGCCGCGCGGCGCAGCATCCACGGGCAGGGTGACCGCGAGCCGGATCGACACCGAGGACCGTGACGACTTCGATGCGAATACCGAGGAAAGTCCGATCATCGACGTGCCTGCCGAACCTCATCCGTCCGAGTCCGACTGGGAGCAGGCGTCGAGTTTCGGTGGTGCGCACCGCAGACCTTCGGAGACTGAGCAGGAGGAGCGAACCCATCGCGTGGAGGAGCAGCCGCGCGCGTGGGCGGCATCGTCGCCCCCTCAACCGGTCGCGCAACCGGTGCCTGAGTCCCAATTCGCTTGGCAGCCAACGCAACAGGAGGGCCCACCTGTTCCACCTGTTCCGCCTGCACCGCCGCCCCCAGCGCCTCCCGAGCCGGAGCCCGTCGCGCAGGCACCCGAGTGGCAGCCTGCGCCCGCCGAGGGCGAGTGGATACCCGCGGGCGCACCGGGCAGCAACTGGGTGTCGCCTGAGATGGCTGATTCGCCGACGTCGCCTGACATAGCTGATTCGCCGACGTCGCCTGAGGTGCCCGATTCGTCGGCGCCGCCGACGGGAGAAAACGGGTCCGCCGCCGAATACGTCGGCAGGAGACGGGCACCCGAGCTCGCCATGCAGGCCCCGTCGGCCGAAGGCCTCCGCGGCCGCCACTCGGCGCCGCCGGACGCCGTCGATCCGGGCCGACCGCCTGCGCTACCGACCTTGGCCACCGAATCCGGAGAGTTTCCGCCGCATCCGGAGCCCGAGCAACCAGGCGAACCGCCGCCTGCCGATCCCGAAGGCCGGCGACACCGCAGCGCCGAGGACACCGGCGGCCAGTCGGTTGCCGAACTGCTGGCGAGGCTTCAGGCCTCCCCGACCGGCGGCGGCCGTCGCAGGCGCCGCGACGAGTGAGTTAGGCTCATGGCGACCGTCCGGTACCCGCAACGCAGGACCGGAACGAAGAAACCACGACAATTTGCGAGGTCGTCTGCAATGGAGCATGTCGACGGACTGCGTCCGGCGCGGCTCACGATTGGCATCATTTCCGCTGGTCGGGTCGGCACGGCGCTGGGTCTAGCGCTGGAGCGCGCCGATCATGTGGTCGTCGCGTGCAGCGCGATTTCGCACGCGTCGCGGCAGCGCGCCGAACGCAGGCTGCCCGACACCGCCGTCCTGCCGCCAGACCAGGTCGCCGCCCGCGCCGAACTGTTGCTGCTGGCTGTCCCCGACGCTGAACTCGCAGGTCTGGTGTCGGGTCTGGCGGCCACCTCGGCGGTGCGGCCGGGCACGATCGTCGCCCACACGTCGGGTGCCAACGGCGTTGCGGTGCTGGCTCCGCTGACCGAGCAAGGCTGTATCCCGTTGGCCATTCATCCCGCGATGACGTTCACCGGCTCAGACGAGGACATCGCGCGACTGTCCGAGACATGCTTCGGTATCACCGCCGCTGACGAGGTCGGCTACGCGATCGCACAGTCGCTGGTGCTCGAGATCGGCGGTGAGCCGTTCCGGGTCCGCGAGGATGCCCGCACGCTGTACCACGCGGCGCTGGCCCATGCCAGCAACCACGTCGTCACCTTGCTACTCGACGCCGTCGAGGCACTGCGGGCAGCGCTGTGGGGTCAGGAACTGCTGGGGCAGGAACTGGTAGGCGACGCGCCGGGCGGCATCGCCGAGCGGGTGATCGGGCCGCTGGCGCGGGCATCGCTGGAGAACTCGCTGCAGCGCGGTCAGGCGGCGCTGACCGGCCCGGTTGCCCGCGGTGACGCGGCTGCTGTCGCCGGCCACCTGCGGGCACTTGCCGAAGTGGATCCGCAACTTGCACAGGCGTATCGGGCCAACTCGTTGCGCACCGCACAGCGGGTTCACGCCCCAGAAGATGTCTTTGCGGTACTCGCAGTGAGCCCACGCGGCAGCCGGGGAGCGGGACAATCATGACCGTGTCCAAAACGCAGTTCACCGCCGGTGACCTCAACGTCTATTCCAGTCCGCGCGACGTCTCCGATGTCACCCGAGCGCTGCGAGCGACCGGCCGCAGGGTGATGCTGGTGCCGACGATGGGCGCGCTGCACGAGGGTCACCTGACGCTGGTCCGGGCCGCTAAGCGGGTCCAGGGGGCCGTCGTGGTGGTGTCCATCTTCGTCAACCCGTTGCAGTTCGGGGCGGGGGAGGACCTGCACGCCTACCCGCGCACCCTCGACGAGGATCTCGAGGTGCTGCGTGCCGAAGGCGTCGAGATTGCGTTCACGCCGACGGCCGCCGACATGTACCCGGACGGCGAGCGCACTTCCGTGCACCCGGGGCCGCTGGGTGCCGAGCTCGAAGGCGCCGCCCGCCCAACGCATTTCGCGGGTGTGCTGACCGTCGTGCTCAAGCTGCTGCAGATCGTGCGCCCGGATCGCGCGTTCTTCGGCGAGAAGGATTACCAGCAGCTCGTGGTGGTGCGGCAGATGGTCGCCGACCTCAACGTCGACACGCAGATCGTCGGGGTGCCCATCGTGCGGGAAGCCGACGGGCTGGCCATGTCGTCGCGCAATCGCTACCTGAACGACGACGAACGTGAGCAGGCGGGCGCGCTGTCGGCCGCACTACTTGCGGGCATGTACGCCGCATCGGGCGGCACCGCAGCGGCGCTGGACGCCGCCCGCGCCGTGCTGGACGAGGTGCCCGCCATCGACGTCGACTATCTCGAGGTCCGGGACCCGATGCTGGGTCCCGCACCTGCCGAGGGCATCGCGCGCATGGTCATCGCCGCGCGGCTCGGCGGCACCAGGCTCCTCGACAACATCGCTATCGACATCGGAGCAACCGCCGGCACCGACGGACCACGGGTCGGGTCCTACGAAACCCACGAATTGCCTTGGAGGAATTGATGCTAAGGACGATGCTGAAATCCAAGATCCACCGCGCCACGGTGACCCGAGCCGACCTGCACTACGTCGGCTCGGTGACCATTGACGCAGACTTGATGGATGCTGCCGACCTGCTCGACGGCGAGCAGGTCACGATCGTGGATGTCGACAACGGCGCCCGCCTTGTCACTTATGCGATCACCGGCGAGCGCGGCAGCGGTGTTATCGGCATCAACGGTGCCGCAGCGCATCTCGTCCATCCGGGTGACCTGGTGATCCTGATCGCCTACGGCACGATGGAGGACGCTGAGGCCATGGCATATCAGCCCAGGGTGGTGTTCGTCGACGCCGACAACAAGCAGATCGACCTGGGTCACGACCCCGCCTACGTGCCGGCCGATGCGGCCGAGCTGATGTCACCGCGGTAAGCCCGTGCTTCTCGCGATCGACGTCCGCAACATGCACACCGTGGTCGGCCTGATTTCCGGATCCGGTGACCACGCGAAAGTGGTGCAGCACTGGCGGATTCGCACCGAACCCGAGGTGACCTCGGATGAGCTGGCGCTCACCATTGACGGTCTGATCGGTGACGACTCCGAACGCCTGACCGGGGCGGCGGGACTGTCGACGGTGCCGTCGGTGCTACACGAGGTTCGACTGATGCTCGATCAGTACTGGCCGTCGGTGCCGCATGTGTTGATCGAACCCGGTGTGCGTACCGGCATTCCGCTCTTGGTCGACAATCCCAAAGAGGTGGGCGCAGACCGCATCGTCAACTGCCTGGCTGCGTTTCACAAGTACGGCACCGCTGCGATCGTCGTGGATTTCGGCTCGTCGATCTGTGTGGACGTGGTCTCGGCGAAGGGCGAGTTCCTCGGCGGGGCAATCGCTCCCGGCGTGCAGGTGTCCTCGGACGCCGCGGCAGCGCGGTCAGCGGCGCTGCGCCGTGTCGAGTTGCTCCGGCCCCGATCGGTAGTGGGAAAGAACACCGTCGAGTGCATGCAGTCCGGCGCCGTGTTCGGATTCGCCGGCCTTGTCGACGGCTTGGTCAGCCGCATCCGTGAGGACGTCGACGGCTTCGGCGGTGACGACGTCGCGGTTGTGGCCACCGGTCACACCGCCCCTCTCGTGCTGCCCGACCTGCACACCGTCGACAAGTACGATCAGCACCTCACCCTCGACGGCCTGCGGTTGGTGTTCGAGCGCAACCGCGACAGCTCGCGCGGCAGGCTGAAACAGGCCCGGTAGTTCCTGCCGCCGAGCTGGGCCCACGTGCTCGGCCCACGCGCAAGCTGGGGACTGGGGAACGCAGAGGGTTCTCTCTCGTTGGCGATTCGTGGCCTTCCGCGGCTGCTCGCGTCAGGAAAAGCATCCGAAAACGGGTAGCCGAATACTCGTTCCGTGCACCCACGACCAGTCACACAATGAAAGCTGCCGACGGTAGCGGTGCGAACGGTGGGAGTTCGGGGGGTCTATGCGCAATCACGCAACGGCTGTCGATAACCTCCGCCGCATATCGGCTGCAGTGGCGGTGGGAGCTGCGGTCTCCCTGATGGTGTTGTCTGGGAACGCTGTCCCGGCGAATGCCGCATGTACTGAGCTGTCACCGACAGCTACTTCGACTTCGCCACCGACAGTCACTTCGACTCCGCCGACGACGACGGTTCCGCCGACGACGACGGTTCCGCCAACGACGACGATTCCGCCAACGACGACGATTCCGCCAACGACGACGATTCCGCCAACGACGACGATTCCGCCAACGACGACGGTTCCGCCACGACTAGCTATCCCGCCTCCTCC
>Ga0163161_10000610_pt1 | contig 28612 bp, 21 predicted proteins | sample S45metaG_FD_129847 | JGI IMG/M metagenome (GOLD analysis project Ga0163161, IMG submission 129847) | Switchgrass rhizosphere microbial communities from Kellogg Biological Station, Michigan, USA - S4-5 metaG | ecosystem: Host-associated > Plants > Roots > Rhizosphere > Soil | place: USA... | reverse complement strand
CCAAACTACAGCATCTGAAGTGCCTGCCGGAAAATTCTCAAGAATTACTGACAGTTGAGTTCCGAAATAGCTGTCATTAGCAAGAATCGTGCTGTCAAGATTGAAGCGGACAGTGGGCACAGGCGGTACAGGTTCAGGCACATCGGTCTTTTTACAGGCAGAGAATAAGAATAAAATTGCGATAAATGCAATGGATAGATATTGAGCGTAAAATTTCATTTTAATTTCAGTACAGGAAATTTACTCCTGGTATGATTTGGCGCAATTTAATCAATTACTCCTTGATTTAAAATTTCATTTTTATCCCGATACATAAGGGTACAGGCCTAAATAATCAAATCTTTATTGAGCATTTCGGCACATGGCGACGACATAACAGATGTATTTATGAAAACCTGTCTGATCAGCTCCTGATTTCGCGGCGCATAAATAGAAAATAAGAAAGTGCAAAACATGCAACCGTTGACCCGATCAGCCCGCTTATCTGTGGCCATACCACCATTATGCTTTCTGTAAACGGAAGCGGGGAAGGTATAGCTCCTGCCATCTGCTCCATTGTCATCGGGCCCAGGCTTCTTACAGATGGCATCAGCATGGTAGTGGTCGCATCCATATATAACTGGTTTGGAGCGATACGCGAGCAATCGAGTATAATCTCATTATAACTTAAGATCTGATCCGGGGATAACCCTGCAGGATCAGGCAACAGGGACCTGATGACCAGGCTCAATACAATCTGATAAAATACCGTGAAAAACAACCATATGCCAATAGCGCTCAACGCAGAGGTAGCTGCTCCTCTAAACCTGATAGAAAGGACAATCGACAAGCTTAACCAAAAAGCTACATAGCATACACTGAGAGCAACAAATCCGAGAATCCTGAGCAACTCCTGCGGCTCCATCCGAACTCCTGTAAGCAGCAGCCCTCCACCAATCATGCACATCGCCAGAGCAAAAAACAGTACCCCCACCAGAACAAGCGCACTGCCAAATTTAGCCAGCAGTACATTATCCCTGTAGATAGGCTGAGCCAGCAGCCTGGTCAGCGTACCGCTGTTTTGCTCTGCATTAATGGCATCAAAGCCGAGGCTTATTCCCAGCAGCGGCGCCAGGAAACTGAGGAATACATGAAAGGGCGGAATAGAATTATCTGTTGTTGTCAGTAACTTTAAATACAGGAAAACATGATCGGGGTCTTTGGCATTGCCCGTTGCAGATTTAATATTAGCCAGCGATACATACATTGAAGCCACAAAGGTCAGCACGATCAAAGTGATCAGTACAATAAAGCGCCAGCTCCGGATATGATCTGCCATTTCCTTTTTCATCATCACGCTAAAAGGACTGCTGACTGTAGATTTAAATAAAATTGGACTTTTCATTGGCTATTTATCGTTGTTCTGCTTCAAAATATTTATGATAGATCTCATCGAGGCCATAATCTTTCTGATGTACATTTAAAACATCGTAACCTGCTTTCACAAAAAAGCGGACGAGATCAGCTGTAAGGTCCTGGCTGCAGGTAAATTCTATTTCCTTATCCTGAATACTGATCTTATTGACTCCTGCCCACTGCATTAAATCAGTCTCATAAGGCCAGGGCGCCGGTATATCCTGGGCCACCTTAACAGATGTTACATAGCCCTCCTGTCCAAAAAGTGCCTTTGACAGCGTCTCAATATTGCCCTCGGCCAATAATTTCCCCTTCACAAAAATCCCGACCCTGTCGCAAATCTGCTGAACATGATGTAAATGATGGGATGACAGCAAGACCGTAATTCCCTGCTCTCTGCTCAGAGACCTGATCATGCTCAAAAAGTCCTTTACTCCGGTGGGATCAATTCCCAGGGTAGGCTCATCCAGAATAATCACCTCAGGTTTTTTGATCAGCACCTCCGCTAAACCAAGGCGCTGCTTCATTCCGCGGGAATAGGTTCCTGTTTTCTTGTCTTTGTCTGCGGTTAAGCCTACAGTTTCCAGTATTTCCAAAGCGCGCCTGTGGCCCTCCTTTTCATCCAGTCCGTTTAGTCTGGCGATATACATCAGGTTGTCCAAAGCTGTCATCTGGTCATAAAAACCAAGGCTGTCCGGCATATAGCCCACCTTCCTTTTTACAGGGATGGGATTGCTTGTTGAAGGGTATCCGCAAACGTGTACCGAGCCACTGCTGGGTTCCGTAAGTCCCAGCATCATGAGTATCGTTGTGGTTTTTCCAGCCCCGTTGGGCCCGAGCAGGCCAAAGATTTCACCTTGATGGACATCAAGGTTTAAGCCCTCAACGGCCTTGAAAGTACCATAACATTTGCTTAAGTCTTTGATCTGAATAATAGGTTCCTTCATGTGTAAAATTAACTGAGTTAGAACCTTCCTATCTCCTGCCGTATTTACGGATGAGAAAGTATACCAGACCAATTGATAATAAGATAACCACAATACCTACCCAGCCGGAAAGCACTGAAGTTTTCACAACTATTCTGAAAACTGCCGGCGAATTACCGTTGGGGTTATTTGCGGTAAAGGTAGCTGCGTAATCTCCCGCAATGGTTTTATCCGGTACCTTCAGCCTGGCTTTGAGCTCCTGGCTTTTACCCGGTTCCAACCTTGGTATCTTTGCAGGCTCAAATGATGCTTCCCAATTGGATGGCAGCTGGGAGCTGAGATCAATATCGTTTAAGGGAAGAGTACCGGAGTTCTTCACCACCAATTGAATATCCAGGTGGCTGCCTGAAGTCAGCTCTTCGCTGAGCCGGCCGCTTGGTGTAGTCAGCGTCAGTCCGTACGAGCCTTTTACCACTGCCTCAAGATTCAATGTCAGCGTATCGGAGCCAGATACCGCTTTTACCGGGATTTTATATTTGCCGGGATCAGCAGTTGCTGAAGCATTGATTTCTATAGAAATATCCTGAGTCTTTCCGGCATCCATTGCCACTGAAGTCACCTGGCTGCCATCTACTTTGTAGCTGATCATCCAGCCAATTGGCAGTCCGGCTTTGAGTTCAATAACTTTGGATTGACCCTCACCATTATGCAGTGTGGTGTTAAAACGAAAGACTTCATTGCTGGCAGCCTCAATGTTGATCAGCTTTGCTGTAAAACTGGATTTACCAGGGGGAGCCGGGAGCTGGGCTTTAAGGATTTGCCCCGTTGACAACAGGCATAAAAGTAATGTAAACTTGCGCAGGGCGCAAAATTGTGTGTGAAGTAGTTTTGTTAACATGATCCAACAACTAGAATAAATAGTTCCAAAAAATGTATTTTCTATTTGGTTTTAACGAATAGACAAATCAAAAAAACAAAACTTTTTTTTCAAAAAAATTTAACACTTTTTAACACATTTAAGAAGTTGAATATTGCAGACTACTGCAACTTAGGCGGCAATACTCTTCAAAAGAGTATAAAAACACCTCCTCCGGTTAACATAATTATATCTGAATATAGATTTTTTCCAATATGTTGATTATATTCAAACACTGTAACTATTCACCTGAAACCCATGAAATTTCTTATACCTGCTATAATCTATTGTCTTATGCCTTGCTATGTCCTGTGTAACCAGCAGCAAGATAGCTTACTGGCTATATTAAAGAAGGAGGTACTAAAGAAAAAAGAGTATGATACAAGAAAAGAACAAAAAATAGGACAGTTAAGAAACCAGCTCCATCACACCTCTTCCGATAATCTGGAAAAGCAGTATTCCCTTTGTGATCAGCTTTACTGGGAATATAAAGATTACATTTTTGATTCGGCACATGTATACACCAAAAGGCTGATCAACATTTCCAGCCGCCTTAAACATATTCCGAGGCAATACGAAAGTCAGATAAAACTGGGTTTTATCCAGGTTTCCTGCGGCATGTTCAAGGAAGCTTTTGATGGTATTGACCAGATGGATGCCGGGCTCATGCCGAATGATGTAAAATTCCGGTACTACCAATTGAAAACCCGGGCTTTCACACGCCTGTCTATGTACAATACCAATAAATTTTATTCGCCCGTGCACCAGTCAGAATCTATGGTTGCGCTCATCTGTGCGATTCAGCTTGCACCGCATCGCTCCTTTGAGAAGTTGTCATTAACGGCAGTTTTGTATAATAACATGAACAAGGTTAAGGAGGCCGCAGCCTGTTACCGGAAATTGCTCGGGGATGCATCACTGACAGACCATCAGAAAGCAATCGCAGCTCATAATCTCAGTAATCTTACTGAGGGGGCAGAACAACGAAGCCTAATCACCAAATCTGCTATCTATGATACCAGAACTTCAACTAAAGAAACCCTTGCCCTGTTCAGGTTGGCCCAACTTCTGTTTGAGGAAGGAAATATTGAAGATGCTGAATTTCTGCTCAAAGAAGCTTCAGAGCAGGCATTGTTTTATGGTAATAAACTGCACAATGATGAAATTATTACGGTGATGAGAGCACTGGAGGCCGAAAAACTAATCCGTCTGGAAAGCCATAAGAATCATACACTGACCTTATTGATCGCAATTTTAGCCTTGGGAATTATGGTTACAGCCATTACTTTTTTCATCGTTTACAGGAAATTGCAGGATGTGCGGCGCAGAGAACTATTTGTTAATGAGCAAAACCGTCAGTTAGACGATCTGAACAAAAAGCTGTCTGAAGATGCCATTATCAAGGAAGAATACATAGGTTACTTTTTCCAGGTAGTATCCGGGTATATACAAAAGCTGGAGAAGATCAAAAGATCTTCGGAGAGGATGATCAGGCATGAAAGCTACAAAGAGTTGTCAGAAATTGCGAAAGGCATAGATATCAGAAAGGAGCGCACATCATTATTTCACACTTTTGATAATATCTTCCTTAAACTTTTCCCAAACTTTATTCATTCGTTTAATTCCCTGCTTAAGGAGGAAGATCAGATTATTCCCAAAAAAACTGAAGTGCTGAACACCAGCCTAAGGATCTTTGCGCTCATCAGGCTGGGCATAAAGGATAGCCAAACCATCGCAAATATTCTTGAAAATACGATCAGTACAATCTATACCTACAAGTTTCGTGTTAAATCCAAAGCAATTGTACAGGGAGAGGAATTTGATAAAATGATTATGGAAATCAAATTTAATGACCAGGAAAAACAGACGCTGAGTTCCTGACAGCTTTTGCCGCATTTGCACAGGCCGGTTCAGGTCTCCTATTAATAAAACACCATCAGATAACCCTTGAAAAGTTTCGATTTTTCAAGGGTTATCTGTTTGTAATCAATTGATATTTAATAATTTAGATAATCATCAATTTTGATTTTTTTCCCCTTTCCTGCCAGACATACGAATCTGAACTGAACTATATACAACTTTGTGAACGAGGGTTATTTTTTCACATAAACCTGTCTCTGACTACTATTTCTAACCATAATAAACTTCCGATGTATACACGCTTTACATGATCTCAAAAACATGCTTTCCGATAGCAGCTGTTGGAAAGTAAACCGATTTAGTAATCGAACAAAATTATTCGTCACAACCCTAAAATGATCTAACCAATCACATATGAAAATTATTCTACCCAAATTAAGGGGCTTATCTGTTGCCGCTATGCTGAGTGCACCGGTTCTGGTAATGGGAGCCAGCGAACCAAACTCGCTGCAGTCCAATACGCCCTCTATTGTTGCATTAGCCAGCTTTCAAAATGTCATTACCGGAAAGGTAGTAGACGAGAAAGGCCTCCCGCTTCCGGGAGTAACTGTAAGGAACACCACATCTGGTAAAACAGTTCTCAGTGATGCCAATGGTGCTTACCGCATCGAAGCGGAATCAGGACATACACTTACTTTCAGCTTTATTGGATTCGCTTCCGTATCTCAAAGTGCCGGGGAAGCCAACCGTACCGTCAGGCTGATTTCATCAAATAATAACCTTAGTGAAGTTACTGTAGTGAGCATTGGTTACGGAACCAGGAATTCTAAAGAAGTATCTTCTGCCACAGCCCACGTAGGGCCTGAGGATTTCAGGACTACAGGTGCCCGTAACCCATTGGACCTGATTCAGGGCAAAGTAGCCGGCCTACAAATTACCAGAAGCGGTACCAATCCCAATAGCGGCGTAGGTGTGCAGTTACGGGGTGCCGTAAGTGTAACGGGCAGTACCAGCCCCCTCTATGTGATTGACGGTATTCCGGGTGGAAACCTCGACCTCCTTCAACAGGATGACATCGAATCTATTGACGTGCTGAAAGATGGATCTGGTGCAGCCATCTATGGTTCAACGGCCAATGCCGGGGTAATCATCGTCACCACTAAAAAAGGTAAAAAAGGACCGCCTCAGTTCAATTATTCATCCTACATCAGAAAAGAGGTGCTCAACCAGCGCCTGGATTTTCTTACAGCAGACGAGTTCCGCGCAAGAATCGCTTCGGGTGATATCAAACAGCAGAATTTCGGAAGTTCTACGGATTTCTACTCCGGCCTGATCAACAAGGATAATTTTTCGCAAAACCACAGTCTTTCTTTATCCGGGGGCGGCGACAAGACCACATACAGGGCCGGGATTAATTACCGTAACCTGGATGGTATTGCGCAGGAAAATGGCCGTAAGGATTACACGATGCGTTTGAGTATCGGTCAAACGGGATTTAACGACCGCCTGAAAATGGCCATTAACCTTGCTACGAACTTAAACAACGCAAACCTTTTAGGCGGCGAAGGTTTCGAAAGCGAACTGACCAAAAACCCTACGCTTTCAAACTATAACCCTGATGGTACGTATCGTTTCGATCTCACCAGCAGAAATGAGCTTGCACGTCTGAACCAGGAAACAAACTACCGCAAACAGCAAACAAGTTCCGGTGACGTAAAGGCGGACTTTACCATTATCGAGGGGCTTAAACTTTCCGCTTTCGCTTCGGCATTACGGGATAACCGTGTTGATGGCCAGTATATTCTAAAAGCAGGTGAAAACTCTGTAGAGAATACAAGCTTTCCAAATGGCGGATATGCTGCCAGAGGCACATTTTTGTCGCAGGATTACGCATTTGAACCAACAATTGAGTATAACAAAGTTCTTGCTGAGAAACATAACTTCACACTCTTAGGGGGTTATAGCTACAGGTATCATATTGAGGAGGGCTTCAGTGCTTCTAACAGAGGCTTTATCAATGACTTATTCCATGAAGACAACCTTTCACAGGGTTCTGCGCTGGCATTAGGTAAAGCAACGATCGCAAGTAATAAAAATGATAACACGCTGGTTGCCCTTTTCGGAAGGTTAAACTATTCATTCAATAGTAAGTACATTGCCAGTGTGATCCTGCGCAGAGAGGGCTCATCGCGCTTCGGTAACAACAATAAATTTGGGTACTTCCCCGCAGCTTCGGTTGCCTGGTTATTGTCTGAAGAACAGTTCGTGAAAGACCTTACCTTCATCAACAGCCTGAAGCTGAGGGTGGGCTATGGCGAAACTGGTAATAGTGGCTTTGCGAATAATGCATCACGCGTAACACTGGGTGGCGGTGGCCGGTATATTTATCCCGATGGTCAGTACCTGGAAACTTATGGACCAAACCGAAACCCAAATCCTGATTTGAGGTTTGAAAGAAAACGTGAAACCAACATTGGAGTAGATTTCACCCTATTTAAAAACAAACTCTCGGGTTCGGTAGATGTATTCCAGCGTAAAGTTAAAGACCTGCTGGATACCTATACTTCTCCGCAGCCACCATTTGTACAAAGTACGCTGTATACCAATGTAGGACAAATCTCCTCAAAAGGTATTGAGCTTGCTCTGAGTTATGCAGCCATGAAACGTCCTGATTTCAGCTGGGATATTTCGGCAACTGCCAGTACCCTGCAAAACAAACTGGATACCTACTCAAATGATGAATATAAAGTATTGTACAAGACATTTGGCCCCATCGGTGGCGCAGGTGCACTTGGTGATGCTTACACAACATATGAGGGAGGTAAGCTTGGAGAATTCTGGGGCAAGCGTTTTGCAGGCTTCACACCGGATGGCAAATGGTTATTCTACAACCGCAATGGAGAAGCGGTACTCAATGCACAGATCAATAACTCTAAAGACCGTAACCTAACCGACCTGGCTCCAATTGGTAATGCCATTCCGAAGTATTATGCATCCTTAGGTAACAACTTCAGATATAAAAACCTAAGCCTGAAGGTATTCCTGAGAGGCAAGTTCGATTATGACATCTTAAATGCCACAGCGCTTTCCTACGCTAATAAAACCTGGAGCGGCAACCTGCTGGAAAGCACATTCAGCAAATACAGCCAGATCAATGATACTTACATGTACTCCGATTACTACCTGGAAAGCGGCTCGTTCGTAAAACTGGACGAGGTCACTTTTGGATATGATTTCAAAATCAAAAACAAGTATATCAACAGGTTATCAGTTTATGTGACCGGACAAAACCTGGCTACGATCACTGGCTATAGCGGTAGTGACCCTGATTATATTGAGGATACCGGTATAGGAAGTGACCCCAACAATACCGGCCGCGTGCTTGGTATTGACAGCCGCAGCTCTTACCCTGCTACCAGATCATATGTATTTGGCGTAAACATTGGATTTTAATTTAAGGACAAATGAAAAATAGATATATCACCTATATAGGATTGTTTATCGTATTGCTTACTTCAGCCTGTAAAAAGCAGCTCGAAGAAAATGCTTACGACCAGCTGGTTGCAGATAATTTTTACAACAACAAGACTGAGGTTTTGTCGGCCGTTTTAAGGCCTTATACTCATGCCAATGCCTGGGTGACGCCTTCCGGACAAGACGGATGGTGGCGGCCGGCAGAGCTTTCTGCGGATCAGCTTGCATGGCCAACAAAAGGCCGTCATGGTGAAGATGGCGGTAAATGGAAAAGGTTACACTACCATACCTGGACAGTTGATGAGGGCGGGCTGAACAACGCCTGGCGCCTGATGTTCACCGGTGTGGGGTTTTGTAATGACCCGATTGAAAATATCGAAAAAAGAAGTTTGACCTCCATGGGGCTAACTCAGGCAGAGAAAGATGCATTTATCGCTGAGCTGAAATTGCTTCGTGCCTTCCATTACCTGAAATTGATGGACCTTTTCGGCAATATTCCTGTAGTGACACAGGTAGGTATTCCGGCAAGACCTGAAACGATGGCGCGAAAAGATGTCTTCAATTTTATAGAAAAGGAGATCAAAGAAAACATTGACAAAGCACCAAAACTTTCCAGGGCCCAGCTCGGACGTATGTCACAGGCCAGTGCCTACGCCATGTTAACGGAGCTTTATCTGAATGCTGAAGTATGGACTGGCACTGCTCGCTGGGATGATTGCATCGCCGCTGCCGACCAGTTAATTAATGGCGCTGGCGGTGCGCAAAATGGGACAATGGGATTAGACCCAAACATCACAGACCAGTACAAAACGACCAATGATTTGTCTAAGGAAGTGATTTTTTCTATCGCCTATAATTTTACCATTGCCAACTTTGAACCTTCATGGCCGGGAGAGTTTTTCCATTTTAAACAGCAAGAGATTTACGGTGGCGGCCGCAACGGCAATAACGGTATTGTACTTGTTCCGGGAAATTATACCAAATTCGAAGATACTGATCTGCGCAAGACCACCTGGCTGAATATTGGTCCGCAGGTTAAATTTGCCGATGGGAAATCTCCGGTTTTAGCTTCTGAGGAATATAATGGATTGCAACTAACCTTTGTTGATAATATCCAGAAGAATAAAAATGGCTCTACTCTCTCCAACATGAGTGAAGGTGAAGAAAACAGCGGCGTACGTTTCAATAAGTACAGATTAGGTAATCAGGTAGCTGGCCCGGGCGGAGTTCCTGCCATTGACGTGAATTACAACAATTCTGACTGGAATGTATATCGTCTCACCTGGATCTATTACGCAAAGGCTGAAGCATTGATGCGCAAAAATGGGGGTACGGCAACTGCTGATGCATTGCAGTTGATTAATACTTCTAAACAACGTGCTTATGCAGCCGGCACCTATGTCCCGTATACTGCAGCTACGCTTACGCTGGATGAACTGCTAACAGAACGCGGCCGCGAGTTCATCTTTGAAGGGTTCAGAAGAGATGATATGATCCGCTTTGGCAAGTTTACTACAGGCACCTGGTGGGACCATACAGCATCCACAGCCACAAAGGCGCTTTACCCAATTCCGCAGCAACAGAGAGATTTAAATGTCAACCTGAAGCAGAACCCAGGTTATTAATTTTACAGGAGAGGCCTTTGCAGGGTCTCTCCTTTTTTATGATAAGTTTAATTGATATGAAGAAAAGAACCCGTTTATCGCTCCTGGCAGGCTTAGGCCTGGCCTTTACAGGCACACAAATTCATGCACAGGAAGTCATCAAAAAAGGAAAGTATACGCTTACTTATGAAAGCAATGATCAAACTTTTGATCCGGCTCTTAAACAGAGGTTAATTGCCACATTTTTTAAAGTATACCCCCTCCTTGCCAAAGAATACAACCCTAAAACGCTTGCAAAAGTGAAGTTCTTTATTGATACGGCCTATAAAGGAGTTGCAGCTACTTCAAATGGCGTGATTGTATATAGTCCTGCTTATATGAGCAAACACCCCGGCGACATTGATGTAGTTACCCACGAGGGGATGCATATTGTTCAGAATTATGGAAAAAGCGTAGGCCCGGGATGGCTTACCGAGGGTATTGCTGACTATGTAAGATATAAATTTGGGATTGATAACCCTGGTGCCAACTGGACCCTGCCTGCATTAAAACCAGAGCATAGCTATAAAAACAGTTACCGCATCACTGCCAGGTTCTTTGTCTGGATGGAAAAAACAGTTAAACCAGGAATCATTAAAACTATTGATCAACAATTGCGCGATCATACCTATACCGCAGAAAGCTGGAACAAACTCACCGGAAAAAATCTGGATGAGCTTTGGGCAGCATATGTTCAAAATCCTTCAATCAGTTAAACAGTAACACACAATGAAAAAATTATTACTGGCCTGTTTAAGCATCGCTGTTTCATCAGCTTTTGCGCAAACGTCAAAAACGATCAGCGATCCCGTTGAATACGTGAATCCACTGATGGGCACGATGTCTAAGCCCAGTCTGTCAACAGGAAATACTTATCCCGCCATCGGCTTGCCATGGGGAATGAATATCTGGACTCCTCAGACAGGAAAAATGGGCGATGGCTGGGCCTATACCTATGATGCCGATAAAATCCGTGGGTTTAAGCAAACGCATCAGCCTTCACCATGGATGAACGACTACGGAGCATTCAGCATTATGCCTGTCACCAAATCCATGAAGTTTAAGGATGATGAGCGCGCCAGCTGGTTTAGCCACAATGCCGAAATCTCAAAACCTTATTATTACAGTGTTTATCTGGCAGACGCCGATGTCACTACAGAAATTACACCTACGGAACGCGCTGCGCAGTTCAGGTTTACGTTTCCTGAAACCGACAGCGCATTTGTAGTGGTAGATGCCCAGAACAAGGGTTCTTACATCAGGATCATTCCAAATGAGCGGAAGATCATTGGCTATACTACTAAATATGCCAGAGGCCCACTTCCTAAAAACTTTAAAAATTATTTCGTTATCACTTTCAATAAGGATTTTGTGCTCACAAAAACATTTGAAGGTGCTGCACTGAACAACCAGCTGGAATTAACCAGCGATCATAGTGGTGCTGTTATTGGTTTTAAAACTGCCAAAGGCGAAAAGGTAATTGCGAAGGCAGCCTCATCCTTTATCAGCTTCGACCAGGCAGAGCTTAACCTGCAGAGGGAGCTGGCTGGCGATTCATTTGATGCTACAAAGGCTAAAGGTAAAGCGATATGGAACAAAGCCTTAAGTAAGATTTCTGTTGAAGGCGGTACAACAGATCAGCTCAAAACTTTTTATTCCTGCCTTTACCGTACGTTGTTTTTCCCCAATAAGCTTTACGAGCTGGACAAGGATCATAAAATCGTTCACTGGAGCCCTTATAACGGGAAGATACTGCCGGGGTATATGTTTGCCGGCACGGGCTTCTGGGATACTTTCAGGGCCTTGTACCCATTCCTTAACCTTGCCTATCCTTCCATCAATAAGGAAATGCAGGAAGGATTGATCAATGATTATAAAGAAGGCGGCTGGCTGCCTGAATGGAGCAGCCCCGGCTACGCAAATATCATGGTTGGAAACAACTCAGCTTCGGTAGTTGCCGATGCTTATATCAAGGGACTTCGTGGTTATGATATCCATACGCTCTGGGAAGCGCTTAAGCATGGTGCGAACAATGAAGGACCGATGGAAGCTGTCGGGCGTGATGGGGTAAAATATTACAATAAACTGGGGTATGTACCTTTTGACGTGAAAGTAAGCGAAAATGCCGCGAAGACACTGGAATATGCCTATGATGACTTTACAATTTACCAGTTGGGCAAGGCGCTTGGGAAACCTGCTGCTGAAACAGATATCTACAGGAAGAGGGCAATGAACTATAAGAACCTGTTCGATCCTGCATCAGGATTGATGCGCGGAAAGAATGAAGATGGAAGCTTTCAGAAGCCCTTCAAACCATTTTTATGGGGAGGAGCCTTTACCGAAGGTAACAGCTGGCACTATACCTGGTCGGTTTTCCACGATGTGGATGGCCTGGCAAAACTGATGGGCGGCTCCCGCAAGTTTGTAGAAAAACTGGATTCTGTGTTTTCTATGCCCCCGGTATTTGATGAACAAAATTATCGAAGTGTCATCCATGAGATACGCGAAATGCAGATTGCCAATATGGGGCAGTATGCTCATGGGAACCAGCCTATCCAGCATATGATTTACCTTTACAACTATGGCGGCGCACCTTATAAAACCCAATACTGGGTAAGGGAAACCATGAACAGGATGTATAAGGCTATTCCGAATGGCTATTGCGGCGATGAGGATAACGGACAGACCTCTGCATGGTATATTTTCTCGGCAATGGGCTTCTATCCGGTAACACCGGGTGTAGACCAGTATGTGCTTGGTGCTCCTTTATTCAAAAAGGTGACGATCTCGCTGGATAATGGTAAAAAAGTAATCATTAATGCACCAGCCAACAGCGATGATAACCGTTATGTGCAGTCGCTGCAGATGAATGGCAAAGACTATTCAAAAAACTGGATCAGCCATAGCGGATTGCAGAACGGGGCAGTGTTGAACTTTAAAATGTCAGCAATGCCAAACAAAGCAAGAGGTGCAGAACCTTCCGCATATCCATATTCATTATCTATCAACGACAAGTAAGCTGTCGCTAAAATTTTTGGTGTCGTAGTTTGGGCCAGTAGTTGTAAAAGACTATTGGCTTTTTTTAATTACCGTTACAAAGAGATCTCCAGTCCATCAGATAAATTTTTGGTACTTCCTGCCAGCTTCTGGTCTACCCACACACAAAGTTTGCCTTGGTCTCCCGGCTCATCCGGCATCCAGTCTTTTTTCCAGATGATATCTATGTCGTGACCGTGGTATCTGATGTTGCCCAGGTAAAAATGATCCCACCTGTTTTGGGGCAACAGCGGTTTGATACTAAACTGGTTGTTGTGCATGGCCTTGAAACCAAGCAGGTCTTCTATGATGATATCAGGGAAGGTGGAATGAAAATAATCAGATTCTCCGCCGAAGTTCTTCCCATTGCCGGGGATGTACCATTCGCCAATATTTGGCTGCTCACCATGCATCCTTGCCAGCTTATCAATGTAATCATACAGGAGTTCTTTCTCTTCTGTGCTGCTTGTCTTTTTATAATCCCGCAGATAATTCGCATATCCTTTGTAGACAATAGAGTTTTCAAATGGCCATCCGCGTCCGTTCCAGGCATAGGCCTGCTCGTTATAATAGGGATGCTGCTGTTCTGCGGTGGTCATGCCGGAGGTATGATAAAAACCCTTACGGGATGAGAACATTTCCCATGACTTGCTGTAATTTTTATATTCTCCTGCAGGGATCATCCCAAAATACCAGGGTGTGTAACCGACAGATTCCCTCACTCTCGCTTCATAATCTTTGATGCCGTACTCATTATCCCCTGCACTATAGGTATTGAAGAAATTGTCCTGTTTGTTCCATAGCAGGCTTAATGTCTTTTGCTGTAAGGCTGTTGCCTTCGTTTGATACTCCTGCGCTTGATTAGAATGATCGAGTTTATACAGATTGGCCAGCGATTGCAGGTTTCCGTAGGCATAACTGTTGATCGACGGCCTTACCAGGTAAAAGTCGGGATATCCCTTGCGAAAAGCTTTCGGAAAGTCTTTTGATTGTTGCGACTTCGCAGCATTGCCGGTTGTTTCCCAACCCAGGTAGTATTTTCTCCAGCTGTCTTTGGTATATAAGCTATACGCTCCTTTGCTTTCAATCAGCCCGAGAACGGCCGATAAACTGAATTCCATGCCATCGTACAGGTCGAGTATTTTATACATGCCCTGTGTTTTTGCAGCGGGAGCTTTCACGGTAAACAAACTGTCCCACACTTGCTGATGTTTCTCCATCGCTGGCAGCATCTCATGCAGCCATTGTTGATCAGGATGGACTTTTAGGAATGCCTCAACACCGTTTACCATCCAGCTTGAAAAGTGGTGACTTTCAGGCCTGCTGAGGTAGGTCAGGAAGTTTCCATTCTCCCGCTGGTTTAACCTGGATGCCGAACCCCGCATGAAATAATCGGCATATGATTTCAGGTATTTATCGTCTCTGAGCCAGCGCACGTCATAAAACTGCTGCCCTGCGGGACAAGTGATTGCTCCACTCAGCGAAGCCCAGGGCTTTACACCAAAAAACTCCGTCACCACCCAATAGTTCTTTTTATCCCGGGGGTCATAATATTCTTTGAGGTGCTTGCTGATCATCCACCAGCGGTAATTATACACTTTGTTGATCATGCTGTCAGAACTGGAGAACAAAGGAGCGTTTCCCAGCAGAAACGTTTTGTTATTGGATGAGTTAAAGGGTCCGTCAGAAGCCGGACGGTTTTTATAGCTGTTAAATTCATCAACCTGCGCTGCCAGCTGTGTACCTGCGCTGGCTTTGAGTTTTTTGAGCTCAGCATCATAAACTGACGATTTGGTACCGGCGCAGGAACCGAGAAGGGATACGATCATTAATATGGAAAAGCCATTTATAATTTTATTCATCATTATTGCCGTCTTAATTTATACCTGGTGCATTTCAATAATTGGTAAACAAGATATCAAATTCTGGGCTATCTTCTTTAAATAGTTAGCGAAATGTGGAAGCGGCCAGTCTTAATTTTTGATCAGCAATTCAAGGATTTGTGTACATTTATTATTAAAGTTATACTTATCACCAACACGTACCATCGTTATGCCTTTATCTGAAAAAACGCTTTCCTTTTTCTCAGTTCTGAAAGAAGCTTTAAGTGGCCGGGAAGTAGATCTAACCTCGATCAGTATCAAGCGGGCAATCGTCTTGCTGGCGATTCCTATGATGCTGGAAATGGCAATGGAGTCTGTTTTTGCTTTAGTGGACCTTTATTTTGTGGGTCACCTGGAAAATAGCAGAGTTGCTATTCAGACAGTGGGGCTGACAGAATCGGTGCTTACCGTAATCTATTCGCTGGCGATAGGGCTTAGTATGGCTGCGACGGCTGTCGTTGCCCGCCGAATCGGTGAAAAAGATCCTGCAGCCGCAGCAAAAGCAGGAATGCAAACGATTGTGATCGCTTTGGTGATCAATATTGTCATCAGCATTGCGGGCTTTCTGCACGCCAGGGATATCCTGCTGCTGATGGGTGCTTCCACAGAGACGGCCGATCACGGAACTGATTTTGTACGCATCATGATGAGCGGAAGCATAATCATCGTTCTGTTGTTTTTGATCAATGGTATCTTCAGGGGTGCCGGCAATGCCGCCATTGCCATGCGCAGCTTATGGATAGCAAATATCGCCAATATCATTTTGTGTCCAATCTTTATCCGGGGACTGGGTCCTATACCTGCTTTTGGCTTAACCGGTGCAGCAATAGCCACCACCATTGGCCGCAGCCTGGGCGTATGTTATCAGGTTTACTGTTTGTTTAATGGCAAGAACATTTTGAAGATCCATCTAAGGTATTTTATCCCTGAATGGGGACAAATCAAAGCGATTACTAAAATTGCAGCTCCCGGTATTCTCCAATTTGTAATTGCGAGCTGCAGCTGGATTTTTCTGGCTGAATTAGTGGCTACTACCGGTGGAGATACAGGCTCGGCAGGTTACCAGACCTCACTTCGGCTCATGATGTTTTTTCTGCTTCCTGTATGGGGATTAAGCAATGCTGCTGCGACTTTAGTTGGACAGAATCTGGGTGCCGGACATGTGGATAGGGCTGAGCAATCCGTATTTCAGACTATCAAATATGCGGTAGTGCTTTTGGCGGTTGTCAGTATATTATTTCTCACCTGCGGGAATCTATTTGCCTCGTTTTTTACCGAAGATGAGGCTGTCAAGGATGTCGCTGCTTTGTCTCTCAAGATTTTAAGCTGTGGTTTTATCATTTATGGTATGGGCATGATTTTTACAAGCGCTTTTAATGGTGCAGGAGATACGTCTACACCTACAAAGATTAACCTGTTTACGTTTTGGGTATTCCAGATTCCTTTTGCCTACCTGTTGGCTAAATATTTTGAAATGGGCCCAAAGGGGGTCTTTATTTCTATTCCTACCGCAGAAATTGGATTAACTATAGCGGCGTATATACTTTTTAAAAGGGGGAAATGGAAAAAAACTCAGGTTTAGCAGGTCATCAGGGTACCAGAGTTAATTTTGCTTCACGTATTGGTAACAAAATGCATTCATTTTGCAATTAGCCATGTACATTTATTAAAAATAGTAAAACATGGAACATATACAAGTAACTCATCATCAGTCTCTAATTGAAAAAGCTTATAAAGGTTTTAATAACAGGGAAATTGATACTGTCCTGCCTTTAATGCATTCAAATATCCACTGGCCCAAAGCTTTTGAAGGCGGTTATGTGATTGGACATGAGGCTATCCGGGATTACTGGACAAGGCAATGGACAGAGATAAATCCAATCGTTAATCCTGTCGCAATTACCGAGCGCCCTGATGGAAAAGTTGAAGTTCTGGTAAATCAGCTTGTAAAGGACTTATCGGGTAATATTCTGTTTGATGGAATCGTGAAACATGTATATGTAATTGAGAATGATTTGCTACAGCATATGGATATTGAATTATAATAATGTTCAGGGCTTATAAATTGTAAACTTGTTGTGCGTTAAACTGAAGCCAAGGAACTGATAAATAGCAACGTTTTCGGTTCGTCTTTTATTGGTGCTTACTTCAATGCTTTTTAAGTTTCTTGATTCAGCGAAGCTCATGATATTTGCTACCAATTCGCGTCCAACGCCCCTGTTCCTATAGTCTGCATTGACATAGAATTCTTGGATTTCACCAACCAGCCCGGCATGGTGCATCAGTTTTTGGGTATGAAAGGTGATAAATCCAGCTTTTGCTTTACCCAACTCAGCAATGAGATAAAGAAAGTTTGGATTAAGGATGTTCTCATTAAATATTTCTTCAATTGTATCCCGCTCTAAAATTTGATTTTCAAGTTCACAAAGTGAATCGTAGACGAATTCAAAGTCAGATCTTTCAATATTTCTTACAGTGATTTGTAATTCCATCGTGTTATTAAGTTCATTATCCAGGACAGGTATATATCAGCACATTGAAATTATAGTGGATGCCCCTACTCTGCGGCGTGGCTTCTGTGTGTAAAGCTATAGCGGTTTTTTCATTAAAGGAATAACCTTTGTGCCAATCAATTCTATAGACTGCAGTAATTGCTGATGATTAAGGCCTGCATTATCCATTTGGAAAGTAAATCGATCAACACCCCCTAATGCTTCGCTGTGCCGTAATAACTTTTCAGCTACCTGCTCTGGCCCGCCAAGAACCAGGACACCTCTCGGGCCAATCAGATTCTTAAATTTTGCCTCAGTTACCGGTGGCCATCCACGTTCCCTGCCCAACCTTGTCCACAATTCTGCATAGCCGGGATAATACGCTGTAACAGCCTGCTCCGTACTGGCAGCAACGTAGCCTGGTGAATGCAGCCCAACTTTTAATTGCTCCGGGCTGAAACCAGCTTTGCGGCCTGCTTGTCTGTACAGATCAACCAAAGGTCTAAAACGTTCCGTTTCCCCACCGATGATAGCAACCATTAAGGGCAAACCCAGTGATCCCGCACGGGCAAAGGATTCCGGAGTACCTCCTACACCAAGCCAAACCGGCAGTTTACTTTGTAACGCCCTTGGATATACCGGCTGATTCTGCATTGCCGGTCTGAATTTGCCCGACCATGTGACAAACTCCTCATCTCGTATGCGGAGCAATAGATCAAGTTTTTCTTTGAACAGTGCGTCATAATCTTCGAGATCAAATCCAAACAATGGATATGATTCTATAGCAGATCCCCGGCCAACTACCAGTTCTGCCCGACCTTTGGAAATCAGATCTAACGTAGCGAAGTTTTGGTACACACGTACAGGGTCAGAAGTACTCAAAACAGCAACAGCACTGGTTAACCTGATACGTTTGGTCCTGGCAGCTGCAGCAGATAAAATTACTGCCGGAGCAGAATCCAGAAACTCTTTTTTATGGTGCTCCCCTATGCCAAAAACGTCCAGACCAGCTTCATCAGCCAGGGAGATCCTTTCCAGTAACTGTTCCATCGCATCAACGCTGCTAAGCTCATTGCTGCCATACATTGCAGATGCAAAACTATCTATTCCTATTTCCATAATATCGTGATATAAACTCCCGGTAAGGTATTACCACCAAGGTAAGAAAGATATTCTATTTGCACTCCCAGGCAAAACTAAAAACTTTACTGCCGTTGCTCTGTTGGGCAGATAAAATCCCTATACATTCTGGCCCTACCATTCCCTGCCAGTGTGCGTAAAACCAGATGTCCGTTTTATTTACTGCCATTATGATAACAGATTAAGATCCTGTAATTTCCTGGCCGGTTCGTCATCAACAGCTAGCTTAAGAAAATCTTCATGTAAGTTAAGTGCCCTTAACACATTAAAATAAGCTCCCATTGATACACTGGGATCACCACGTTCAATTTTGCGAAGTATTACCCGCTCTATTGCTATTATAATTTATTTGATTCCGCTAAAGTTTGAGTTCCAGCGAATCCATCGGCAATAAGGTTGTGTTTTTTCTGGAAGGCGATCACATCGGCTTTTGTGTTCTTGCCGAATATTCCATCGTCAGGCAGGCCGAGTTTTGCCTGAAGTATTTGACCTGGTAATGTATTGCTGCTCGTCAGTGGCCTGTTGAGTGCTATCTTCTGTGAAATAAAGTACGGCCTCTCTTTTTCTTCGGGGCAGAAGTATTGGCTTGCCGCCGGCATTCTTCCTGGCTTCTAATGCTGATTTATTTTTAGGATCTTCTTTATCGGCATTTACCTTTTTCACCAGATCAGATATCTTAAAACCATTGGTGCCTACATGATAAGTGAAGCTGGTTAGGGCATCAAATTGATAATGATTGATGTCATCCCTGGTGAGAGCGTATACGGCCAGCTCATACCCTTTCAATGTCGTGCGGAACAATTGTATTGCCCTTTCTGTACTGATTGGGGCATCAGACATTTTAACCTTTCTACCATCTTCCCAATATGTGCTTCCTACACCAATGGTAGGTACACCCACCTGATCAAGGTACGGTAGTTTAAGAAAGCCCTCCTCCTCTCCTCCGTATCTCCCTCACATTAAGCGGTGTGATACAAACTTACCGCCACGTTTCACTATACGGGAGTGCTACTTTTGACAATGTATACCATTGTCAAGCATTATGGATACATAGTGCTTAAGTGCTATTTTATATATCAATAATTAACAATAGATTTAAAATCACAATCGATATATGGTTGCAAATTGTTGTAGATCGATTCCTAAAAACATGAACTTACTACCTAATTAACTTATGTTAAATAACTTGGCTCTCAAAATCAAGGTTTTAATATCAATTTCAATATTATTAAACCTTGCTTTCCTCTATAAAATATCTAAAGATCAGTACAAGAAATACGCGCAAAACCGAGCATCAGAGAATGTATCTTACCTTTTTAACAGACAAACAGTATATCAGGTACTACCAATTAAAAGAACAGATATCGTCTTCATTGGCGATAGTCAAACTCAGAAATTCGATCTGCCTGAGTTTTTCAATAATATTAATGTGAAGAATAGAGGTATTGATGGTGATGTAACTGCAGGTGTTCTTAATCGGCTAAGTGACATCACAAAAGGACATCCTGATAAGATATTTTTGCAGATTGGTATAAACGACATTTTTGCGAAAAGCAATATTATCAAAGCCATTCCAAATTATAAAAGAATCGTAAGAAGGATATTAGAAGATAGTCCTGAAAGCAAGATATATCTGCAAAGCATTTTACCAAGCAAATTTGCTAATCAAGATACTGTTTTAAAATACAATCAAATAATCAAACAGATCAGCAGGGACAATGGCTTAACCTATATTGAATTATATGATAGTTTTAATGATGAAGGCAAGTTAAGTGTTAAGTATGATTGTGGGGATTCAATTCACCTGAATGGTGAGGGGTATTTACTTTGGTCCAAAATATTAAAATCTTATTTATAATAAAAGCCCCGGAATGTTCCGGGGCTTCATTTTTAATTCCGCTTAGTTAATACCTTTAGTCAGCCTGGTCGTCTCTAAATCAATCACTTCTTTTAAGATGAGCGAGGATACGGTTAAGAAAGGATTTTCAACCACTAACAGCGATTTCTCAGCATCGGCCAATTTATCAGAAATCATTGCGTTCAACATTGCCGAATTAGGGAATTTCTTGTTTCCCCGATTTATTTTTTTCATCCCACAACTCCGGTTTACATAGAGCAAGCACATTTTTCGTTACCATCTTCCGTCTATAACTTGCAGCATAATCGGATGTGTTCCGTCAGAATATTTCTTATGGACATAGTAAATTACTTTGACGGAGGCCATGGTGTAAATTTGAATTGAGCAGTGTAAATTAATTTAGAGGCTTTTCAGCGAGCTTTTTTCCCTTGGTGTAAATCAAGTGGAAATAAACTGCCGATTTGAGCCGAACCCTTCCGAACAAAACTTATAGAAAAAGGCTGTAAAAACAAACAGCGGATATTTCCTTTAGGAAGACATCCGCTGTGTTTTGGTGTTAAGTGGCCGCTAAGATTCCGATTACAAACTATTTTCTGAATGATTTGCAGATGGTAATTGAGGTTTTGGCGCGTGAAGGGGGATTTTGAAATGGTGGTGAAACGATTTCACACTTTTAGCCCAGTAATAACTAAAGGCAGAGAAATAAAAATCCCCACTATTTGCATAGCAGGGATATATTTTTGATCGTATCAACAAATACCCTTAGTAGGGATGAGTTACCATGAAAAGCTGAACTCCTCTAAAGATTTAATATCACTAAAATTCAGTACCTTATAATTTTTATTGACTGCTTTTCTTTGGATTTGCGTAGTAGATACAGCTGTAAGCATTAATAGTATATCATTTGAAGCGTTCTTAAACGAGAGATCTAATATTTCTTCGCCTGTATGCAAATCTTTATGAAATTGATCTGCAAAAGATCTAGACATAAAAATAGTATCTGTGAAATCTATTTCAATTTTTGAATTACATTTACTCTCTTCTTTAATAACGTTGACTAACCTTGTCGCAGCTTCACGAGAGTCTAATGTAGAAGGCAAAATTTCAGCTACTTTGATTTCTGACGTAATCATAGTTGTGTTCCTTTCTTTTTAATTTGCAAAGATAAATAAATATAAATAATTCTTTACAAAACCCTAGCCCTAATGGATAAAATCATAGACACTAAATCCTGCTGGTGCAATCACCGGAATCCTCAAGCATAAATACATTCCTTGCCAATGAATTGTATCAGGCATTTGAACTATATCATTGATTTCTGATGTATGAATATTAAAAACAGAACCTGACAAAATAAAGTATTTCCCATTTAAACCTCTTGTTAATAGATCTTTAGAAGAACTGATCTCAAATCCTCTATCTACATTCTGGCTCTTTGTTGATTTACCTGCTACCGCTGCTTCCATAGCTAGTTTATCATCGGTAACTTCTGCTTTTAATTTATCAAATGAGGCATAAGTATCCAAGAAAGTCTGCCCTACATCTGCAATAACGATATCAACATATCCCTTTGACTTGTAATATTGTGCAAATAAATAGCCTTTGTCCGATTTCGAGTGATGTAATACATTGTTTACAGCTTCATCTACCAGATACATCATAGGCGTAATCATGTTATGAGGGAGATTACATATTCTTATCAACAATCTATTTATGCCACTTAAAAAAGCATCTCGGATTTTAGAGATATCCTCACTCTCGCCAGCAGGAAATGCTATTATTGGAATATATGTTTTGCCATTATAAGAATTCATTAGGTCAGTGAAATTACCATTGAAGGTGAGAGGGTCAATTCCATTTGGAAATTCAATGAGTGACATGTACTCTCTTAAATAAGGACTTCTGAAAGTATTTGAGATTTGAATATCATACCCCCTTTGGGTAAACTGATCTACAATTAATGTCAGAGACATCAAAAAAAAGGGATTTGTAAATTTGACACTCTCGTAATTGAGCATTATTTTTTGATTTGGATCTAAAGCCGTCATTTGACTAATCAAATTCAAAACCTTTTGTATCGGGTCACCAAAATTGTCTGATATTCTTTCTGGTAATACAATTGTCTTCATAATAAAACCTATAAAGCAAAAGACACGGCCTGGTACGCTGTTCTTATGGGTAGCGCGGCGTGTACTGTTATTCAAATATGCGAATTTTCAGGCAGAATTAAAAAAATAGGAAAATAAAATTAACTCACACTCCATTTTTGACGAGTTATGATAATAATTAAATTGAGTAGCTAAGGTTGTAAAGCCAGAATAAAAAAGTTCGGTAGTACTCAAGTACTACCGAACTTTTGTGGCTACGAAGATTCCGATTTCAAACTATTTTTTGGATGATTTGCAGATGGTTATTGAGATTTTGGGACGTGAAGCGAGATTTTCAACTGGTGACGAAACGGATTTCAAACTTTTTTAGTCATATAAGATCTCGTACCTCTCTGAGTCTTCCTATTGTGTTACAATTATAAGTGATGGCAGGTGAAAAGTAATTTTAACAGCATTAGATTAAATAGCCCTCCAATGTGTCCATTTTAAATATAATATGTAAACGTCCCCTTCTTATTCCATGCCCTTTGAACAGAAAATACCAATGTGTTCATTTTTATAAAAAAAATGAACACATACATAGAAAGCGTTCATCTTTTATATATACTTTTGCAATACGTCCATAATTAAACAAAAAGTGAACATATGGCATACGATAGAACCCAGCCTTTTAATAATCTCCCTCTCCTTCCGCCTTCTAAGAATATGGAAGAAGATATAGAAGTTATGAAGAAACTCGTTAAAGCCTCTCGGGCACTAGCAACTACAAATTCTAGTATCAACCGCCTGCCAAACCCGACTATGCTAATTAACACTATTGCTCTCCAGGAGGCACAGACATCCACAGCAATAGAAAATATATTTACCACAGAAGATGAGCTATATAAAGCGGTTTCCGAAACTGTGAGAGAAGAAAACATTACCCCGGCTACAAAGGAAGTGTTACGATATAGAGAAGCTCTATGGGAGGGATACAATATTGTTAAAGCTAGAGAACAGATCGATATGGAATGTGTTATTACCACGTTCCGACAGATTAAAAACTCTACAACAGGCATTAGACCACCTCAAACACTCACAATAATCCGACGAGGACAAAGTGAATTTAGATCGGGTGAAGTAATCTATACGCCTCCAAGAGGGGCCGGAATTATCGAAACCAAGATGGATAATTTAATCGAATATCTTAATGACGATAAAAAATATGACGCTGACCCACTTCTCAAAATGTGCGTAGCACATTATCAGTTTGAGGCAATACATCCATTTTCGGATGGAAATGGGAGAACTGGTAGAATACTCAACCTATTATATCTTGTAAACAAAGGATTACTAGGTCAACCAGTACTGTATCTTTCCAAATATATTATGCTCAATAAGGATGATTATTATTATCACTTGAGCGGTGTCACGCAGAGAGGATCGTGGAAACCTTGGGTCATGTATATGCTTGATGCAGTGGAAAAGACCGCAGAACTAACTAATCAATTGATTACAAGCATCATTAACCAAATGGAAGCAACACTATCCTATGGCAAGGTAAACATCAAGTGGTACAGCAAGGAAGTGAATGAGGCTATTTATAGCCAACCCTACATTAAACCAAAATTAATTGGCGAAATCCTTGGTATCACATCAAGAACAACTTTGACCAAATACTTTAGCGAACTTGTAGATGCAAGGATTTTGAGCTCTGGTAAAATTGGAAGGGACGTATATTATATCAATGATGACCTGATTCAGATCTTAAAAGGATAGATCAGGCGTCTGTTAATATCTATCTATTGTAACTTAAATAAAAAGTTCGGTAGTTTTGGGTACTACCGAACTTTTGTGGTCCCGACGAGAATCGAACTCATATCTAAAGTTTAGGAAACTTCTATTCTATCCGTTGAACTACGGGACCAACACCTTACCTGATTACACTTCCATTCGCATGATTTTGTAAAGGTGCCACAAAAGTAAGTTTTCCATCTGAATTTTCAGACATTAAAATCATTCCCTGTGATAAAATTCCTTTAATTTCTCTCGGGGCAAGATTTACAAGCAGGCTAACCTGTTGTCCAATCACCTCATCTGGCGTAAAATACTCAGCTATTCCCGAAACTACGGTACGCTGATCAAGACCAGTATCCAGTGTCAATTTCAGTAATTTTTTAGTTTTCTCTACTTTTTCCGCAGCAATGATCGTAGCTACACGGATATCCATAGCGCTAAACTGATCGAAATCTATATTTTCCTTAACAGGGGCAACTACTGCATTTGCCAGCGTATTATCTGCTTTGCTCTGGTTCAGCTTATCAATCTGCGCCTGTACCTCAGTATCTTCGATCTTATCAAACAACAACACCGGCTGATCGATCACATGATCAACAGCCAATAAGTTCATTTGGCCTGCATCTTCCCATAAGTGACCGCCAAAGTTCAGCATGTTCTTTAATTTATCAGCAGTAAAGGGCAGGAAAGGCTCAACCAGTACTTCCAGACTGGCAACAATCTGTAAACTGATGTTTAAGATCGTACGAACGCGGCCTTCATCTGTTTTGATCACCTTCCATGGTTCAGTTTCTGCAAGGTACTTATTACCTAAACGTGCAACATTCATCACTTCGGTAAGTGCTTCCCTGAACCTGTAGTTCTCTATAGAAGCACTGATCTTTGCAGGATAAGCAGCAAGCTCATCAATCACCTCCTGATCCTGTGGAGTGATCTCTGTAACAGCAGGAACCTTACCATCAAAATACTTGTGCGTAAGCACAACTACCCTGTTGATGAAATTACCCAGCACGGCAACCAGTTCATTGTTATTTCTCGCCTGGAAATCCTTCCAGGTAAAATCGTTATCCTTAGTTTCTGGTGCTGTAGCGGTCAGCACATAGCGCAGTACATCCTGTTTATCCTTAAATTCAACAAGATATTCATTCAGCCATACCGCCCAGTTTTTAGAAGTAGAAATCTTCTGGCCTTCTAAGTTCAGGAATTCATTTGCAGGAACATTATCAGCAAGAGTATAATCGCCATGCGCCATTAACATCGCAGGGAAGATAATACAGTGGAATACAATATTATCCTTTCCAATGAAATGCACCAGTTTGGTAGACTCATCCTTCCAGTACTGCTCCCAGTTGCCCTCTTCATCCTCATTCCGGCGGATATAATACTCGTCAGCCTTAGGGTTCCAAACATCCAATCCATTATAGGCAAAAAGTTCTTTCGTAGCGGAGATATAACCTATAGGTGCATCAAACCAAACATACAGCACTTTACCTTCGGCATCTTTTACAGGAACTTTTACGCCCCAGTCCAGGTCGCGTGTCATCGCCCTTGGCTGCAGGCCTGCATTGAGCCAGCTTTGGCACTGACCGTAAACATTCGGTTTCCATTCCTTATGTCCTTCGATATAAGTTCTCAGCTGATCTTCATATTTCTCCAGAGGAAGAAACCAGTTTTTGGTTTCCCTTCTTACAGGAGGTTCGCCAGAAAGGGTAGACTTAGGATTGATCAGGTCAGTAGCATTTAAGGTACTGCCGCAGTTCTCACACTGGTCGCCATAAGCATTTTCAAAACCACATTTAGGGCATGTACCGGTAATATATCTGTCTGCAAGAAAAGACTGCGCTTTCTCATCATAATATTGCTCCGTTACCTCTTCCGTAAAAACACCTTTATCGTACAGCGTTTTGAAGAAGTCAGACGCTGTTTCATGATGCGTGGCAGATGAGGTACGGTGATAAATATCAAATGATACTCCAAATTCTTTAAAAGAATCCCCGATGATCTTATGATACTTATCTACTACAACCTGTGGGGTAACACCTTCCTTTTTAGCTTTTAGCGTAATAGGAACTCCGTTTTCATCAGAGCCACATATAAATTTAACATCTCTTTTATTTGAACGGAGATAACGCACATAAGTATCCGCCGGTAAATATACACCAGCTAAATGTCCGATGTGCACAGGGCCATTTGTATAGGGCAATGCCGCCGTAACGGTATATCTTTTTATTTTACTGTTATCCAAAACTATTTTTATTAATTTGTCAAAGATAAGTGTTTTACCAATGATTAAACAGCCAGCCTACCTAAAAAAGGGAGACAAAGTAGCTATTGTTTCTCCAGCTAAAAAATTAAAGCAATCTATAGACCATGCGATAGCATTGCTGGAAGGTTGGGGGCTGGAAGTGATCCTCGGTAAAAGCGTGTATGCCGCCCATCATCAGTTCGCCGGTAACGACGCGCTAAGGGCCGAAGACATACAGACTTACCTGGATAACGATGATATCAAAGCCATTATTGCTGCCAGGGGCGGATATGGTACCATCAGGATTATTGATGACCTGGATTTCTCAAAATTCAGTGATCATCCTAAATGGGTGGTAGGCTTCAGCGATATCACCGTCTTGCTCTCACATATCACCGGGACCGGGCAAACTCAAAGTATCCACGGACAAATGCCGGGAACATTTGATGATGCCTCTCCTGAATCAATCGAATCCCTTAGAAAAGCACTTTTTGGAGAAGACCTCATCTATACCTACGAAAGCTCACAACCAAACCGGCCAGGCGAAGCAGAAGGCGTCCTGATCGGCGGCAACCTGAGCCTGCTCGTAGCCCTTGAAGGTTCCCCTTCCGCAATGGACTTTAAAGACAAAATCCTGTTTCTCGAAGATGTGGGCGAATATGAGTACTCCATTGACAGAATGCTGCGTATGCTGAAACGCGGCGGCAAACTTGCAGAGCTGAAAGGATTGATCATTGGCGCTTTTAATCATATCGAATTAGAAGATATTCCTTTTGGACAAGGTGCAGAGGAAGTCATCGCAGAAATCGTAAACGGCTACAGCTATCCTGTATGTTACAACTTCCCGGTTGGTCATATAGAAGATAACAGGGCAATGGTACTGGGCAAAAACACGATACTTAAAGTTGAAGATCATCAGGTAAGCTTTCGGCAGCCACATTAAAAGGCCGCACCTTTCGGCGCAGCCCTTCCATTCGTCAGCAATTAATAGCCCGGATTCTGCGCAATATTAGAATTGGCATTCAGTTCATCCAGCGGGATAGGCCAGATATAGTGAATATCCGAATAAGGCAGTGATGCTTTTCCTGTAGCGGTTACAGGGCGCGTAACCACATTATATCCTGATCCGTCAGTTGCGATATTCGCTTTCAGGACTTTTGCAGGGATGCCGCCGCCGGTAACAGCAAAGTTCACATCCTGTGATAACCTCGTGATATCAGGCCACCTTCTGCCCTCACCCGCAAACTCGATCCTTCGCTCGTTTAAGATTGCCTGTGTTAGGGCATTCTGGGTTAAGAAACTGGCAATAGTAAACTGACTGGCAGTAGGCACAGCCCTGTTGCGTACCGCATTTAGCAGGTTTAATGCTCGGGGACTTAAAACCGTCGTTCTTGAATAGGCTTCTGCAACGTTAAGCAACACTTCAGCATACCTGATAATCGGAGCATAGTCAGTACTGTTCAGCGGATCACGATACTTATAATTAAAGAAGTAAAAGGCATTCGTAGTGGTTTGCTGAATCTGCAGTAATGATCTTCTGGTATCGCCGGTTACCCAGAAAGCAGCGTTGTATAGGTTCGGATTGGTAGCAACAAGATTTCTACCCACCAAAGCATTTATTGCATTTTTTGCAGGGCCGAACATATTTGGCAAAGCCCCATTGGTACCACCGTTAGATGCAGAACCGTTCTCAATAGAAAATATAGATTCCGTATTGCTGCTGAAACTTGCGAAAGGCCCTTCAGGCGACGCCGTCAGCGCATAAGCGCCAATGGTACTGGTGTATGGTCCTGCAAGCGCAGAGGTCCCGAGTTTTGCCCCTTCAGTAATTACCCCTGCCCAATCGGCCATATGCTGTTT
>Ga0163161_10000608_pt1 | contig 28632 bp, 12 predicted proteins | sample S45metaG_FD_129847 | JGI IMG/M metagenome (GOLD analysis project Ga0163161, IMG submission 129847) | Switchgrass rhizosphere microbial communities from Kellogg Biological Station, Michigan, USA - S4-5 metaG | ecosystem: Host-associated > Plants > Roots > Rhizosphere > Soil | place: USA... | reverse complement strand
CTGGAAACATATCAATTACCTAGCGTGCTATTAAAGGTTGCCAACCGGCACAACCCCATTACCAGCCCGGGTTCTGCAACAACAATCCTTTGGATTTTAACACCTCACTTAACGGGATAGGCACGAAATACATGGCTGGTGCTAAAAAATTCATTGACAATGCATTTTCATAAGTATAAGCGAAAGGATAAGTACTCCCAGCTGTATTCGGCCTTCCTTTAGCCAATAATAAACTGCCGTTTTCAGTAATTTCTGCTGTTTTCCATCTGCGGGTATCGTAATACCAATGTCCTTCACCATAAAATTCTACACGATATTCATTTCTGATTATAGTTCTTAACTCTGCCTGTGTTACCCCAACAGGAATACCATAACGGTTATCCGATCCTGGTGTAATACCACCTCGATTTCTGATTTTATTTACCTCTGTTACGGCTTCTTCAATTCTTCCCAGTTCGTTTAGCGCTTCTGCATATCCCAAAATCATCTCAGCCAGACGCATCATCGGCAAAGCCCTTGCTACGGTTAAACTTGCAAAAGGTAAACGATCATTACACATTTTGCGGGTATAATATCCGGTTTTGGTATGATATGACTGGATGCCATCACCAACCGCATTATTATTGGCATCAGTATAAATATTTATGGTGGTTAAAGCTGTTGTAGACCTACTGGTCATAGTAGCCTGATTGTAAATAATAGAATTATAAAATCGTGGATCACGGTTTTTATAAGGATCCAAAATATTATAACCTGATGAGGCGTCACTGATCAGTTTTCCGTTCGCCATTCCAAATGCGTCAACCACATTCTGGCTTGGATTCATTGATGTTGTAGAGCCTGTACCCCTTGCTGTGATAGACCAGGGGAAAAACGGGCGCTCTAACCCTCCATTGGTATCAGATGCATTGGCAGCAGCTAATGCCAGATTATATACAAAGATAAATTCGCTGGTTTTTCTCCCACTTGTAAAGAGTTTAAAAAAACCGTCCCCTGCCTTGGTTGCGTTATCTACAATCAGGGCATATTCTGGTAAATCCATAACCGCCTTACAGGCGTCGGCTGCCTTTTGCCATAAAGCAGGGTCGTAACTGGCCGAATAACAGATCAGAGGGCGTATCGATGCATCAGAAGCCACAGGGCTGCCATTAAACAATGTGCTTGCCGCAGTGACCAAAAGTCTGGCTTTATAAGCCTTACATGCTCCTGAAGTAGCTCTACCATAATTAATGGCCTCCAGCGTAGCGGCATCTGGTAAATCAACAGCTGCCTTATCATATTCTGCAGCAATATAATCTACACAGTCTTTGTAGGTATCACGTTTATAATCATAGGTCGGAAAATCATCACTTACATCGTTACCTACCAACTGTACCCCACCATAATACCTTACCAACATCTGATAATAAAATGCCCTTAAGAATTTAGCCTCAGCAATTAAAACTTTCTTCCTGGAAGCCGAAATAGGCGAATTAGGCACATTCGCTATAAATTTATTCGCTGCCCTGATCTTTTTGTACATCAGTGTCCACATGGCCAGCAAAGGATGACTGGAACTGGTACAAGTTCCTTTTAAAAAGGCATCCTGTCCTGAAAAACCGCTTGCAGCATTAGACGACAGGGTTTCGAAGGCATCGTTCCAATCGCTGCTACCAGGTCCGGCGCCTGACACACCACCTATGGTATTCCGGTAAGGATGGATATCCAAACCAGTATTCCAATAAATATTATTAAGAAAATTAAAGGTCATGGTACTGTCGGCAAAAACATTCTCTTCCGAAAGCACTTCTACCTGCGAATCAAGGAAACCGCCTTTCTTGCAGGAGAATAACAACATCACCACTACCGATGCCATTGTTATTGTAAATATTTTAGTTTTCATATCTTTTGATTTAAAAGTTATAGTCCAAATTGTATCCCAAAATTCAATACACGTTGTTGAGGATATTCTCCAGCTGATGCCGTTAATGCCGACTCAGGATCAATAAATGAGGGGATTTTAGTATAAACAATGCCCATATTGTAACCGTTGGCATAAACCCGGATATTGTTTACATGTAGTTTTTTAGCAAAAGAGGAAGGAACCCTGTAACCCACTTCAAAATTCTTCCACCTGATGAAATCGCCCTGAACAAACCAGAAGGTCGACCAGTAGTTCCCCGAACCATCAAATCCATTTTGCACACTGCCCGAAAGTTCTGGAAATGAAGCTGTACCAGCCGTTACGGGCGTCCATCTGCCCAAGTTCCAGGGAACCGAAACCCTATCTGGCCGTGCATATGACAGTGCTCCCCTGTTCATGTTGATGATATAATCGAATGAACCCTGGAACAGTGTCGACACATCGAATCCTTTGTAAGAAAAACCAAAACTTAAACCTCCGGTATAATTTGGATTATTATTGCCGATGTATTGCTTGTCATTGGCATCAATTATACCATCGCCGGTTAAGTCTTTATATTTTATTGAACCCAGTTGCAGGGTGGACAAGGGAACGGAAGCTGCTAAACGGGGTGCATTGTACAGATCGGATAAACTTTCATAATAACCATCAGCTGTGTATTGAAAAACAGCGCCGACAGGCTTGCCGGTTAAGGCCAGTCCGTCATAAAGGTAAGCTGGCTCATCTCTGTATAATACCTTGTTTTTGGCATAGGTAACATTTCCATTTACAAAAAACTCAAAATTTGCGCCGATTTTATCCCGATAGGTTAAATCGATTTCATAACCCTTATTACTTACCCGTCCTAAGTTATAAGGCGGTAATGTTGCACCAAAAGATGCGGGTATCAGGCCCGGGGTAGTAAAAATATCCTTTGTCTTTTTGTTAAAATAATCCAGGGTCAAAGACAGTTTGCTACCGAAGAACTTGGCATCTAAACCCACATCCAAATCATTTACGGTCATCCACTTTACGTTTTGGTTAGATAAAGTTGGTTCTACAATACCGGTATAAGACTGTGGCGTTTCGCCAAAAACAATACCGCTTGCACCGGTTGAGTAGCTTTTTTGATAAATCAAACTCGATACACCGATGTTGTCGTTACCCGTTATGCCATACGAAGCCCTGAGTTTTAAGAAACTGACAAACTTTAAATTGTCCTTGATAAATTTCTCCTCACTGATGTTCCACCCAATACTGGCTGCAGGGAACCAGGCAAAACGGTTGTTTTCGCTAAACCTGTCTGACCCGTTATAGGCTGCAGTTAAGTCTAGCAGGTATTTCTGTTTATAGGCATAGGTGGCCTTACCAGTAAAGCCCTGAATATTGTAGGGATCGATTAAAGTAACCGTGGTTGTTCCTACCGGTAAAATATTGGTACGTGTTTGGTTAATCAACGCTACTGCAGCCACATTATGATCACCAAAGCTGCGGTTGTAATTCAAACCTCCACGGATGGTTGTGGTGCGTTTTGTATCGTTAAAAGTTGTACTTCTGGTTAAAACACCCATTCGATAGAGATTGGGCGTAACCGGATTGTATTTCTGCGTAGCCGGATCATAACTATAAGCTAAAATTTCGCTTGATGCGCGCGTTAGGTTTCTGCTAAAGCTATAATCGCCAGTGTACGATACCAGAAAATTTGCCGATAAGCCAGGTGTAACTACATCCAGCAATTGGTTGGCACTTGTAGCTGCCGCGATATTATTATTATAGCCGCGGTTATAACCCGAATACATTAAGTTGGCTACCAGATTCGGTTTGGTTCCCGTTGCGGCAGAACTGGCGATTAAACCATTTGGCCAATATATCGGATAAAGGAACGAAGAAAGCTCGCCGTTCCATAAATATTGAAATATGGTACCGCCATTGTTCCACGGTTTATCGTTCGGCTCGTTGGTAACCCCAAATTTACCTGAAAGATCGATCTTGATCTTTAAATTTTTATTGGGCGTAATATCCACATTCGACCTGAAATTATACCTGTTGTATAAATAGTTGGAGTTATAGCCCTGATCTTCTGAAAAATCTTTAAATAAACCGCCCTGATATAGGTAACCCAGGTTGACAAAATATTTTACCTTTTCGGTACCACCTGAAATGTCGAAGTTTATTTTGTTTTGCAAACTCACCTTTTTAATCACCTCATCCCACCAGTTTACGTTTGGATGGTTATAAGGATCATCGTTGGTTAAATAATGCTGCAGGTTGTCACCTGAAAAGAAATTTGGATATAAAGTAGCCGGGTTATTATACAGACCAGCTAAACGCTCGCGAAATAAACTCAAGGTAGTAAAACCCGAATTCACCACTGGGCGTTGTGTAGGCATCTGTAGCCCGCTTTCATTTTTGATATTTAATGCAGGTTTTCCACTTTGTCCTCTCCGGGTAGTAATAATAACCACACCATTTGCACCCCTGATCCCATAAACTGCTGTAGTTGACGCGTCTTTTAATATGGTTACGCTTTCTACTTCGTTATTATCGATGGAACTGATCTGGTCGGCACTTACTTCTACATCATCAACAATAACCAGTGGAGTAGTACCACCAGCGTAGGTACTGATACCCCTAATCTGGAAAGCAGCACCGTCATTTCCCGGCTGACCACTACGCTGTTGCGAAAAGAAACCCGGTAAACGGCCTGCCAGACTGTTCTGTAAACTTGCAGATGGGCTCTGACGGATTTTTTCTCCGGAAATGGAACTTACCGCTCCGGTAACCGTTATTTTTTTCGCCGATTGGCCTACGCCCAGTACCACCACGTCCTCTAAGCCCTTGGCATCATCTTTTAAAATAATGTTAATAGCGGATTTTGAGGATACATTGATTTCCTGTGAAAGATAACCAACTGATTTCACCACAATAATACCTTGGTTACCTCTTAATTTTAAACTGAAACGGCCCTTTTCATCGGAAGAAACACCATTGCTTGTAAACTCTTTTTCAAAAATGGTGGCTGCAGGAATGGGTCCATTGCCATCACTCACTGTTCCCGTTATTATTTTACCTGTTTGTGCGAATGCCCTGTTGCAAACCATAAGCACAACAAACAAGATGATTGTTTTTATAATTTTTTTCATGTGATTTGTGCTAATTTTTACCAGTTAGGGTTCTGAACCATTGCTTTATTTGAAATCACCTCATTTAATGGAATTGGAAACAGATAACCTTTATTCGCGTCAAATTTAGTCGCAGCAGCATCTACCGTTTCGTAGTTAACCACGCCGCCAGCCGTGGTACCCTGAACGCCATGAAGCATTCCATTAAGTACTGTTTCAGCAATTTTCCATCTTCTGATATCCCAGAAGCGATGCTCTTCAAAAGCAAACTCTACTCTTCGCTCATGCCTGATCTTATCGCGCATCTGTATTTGCGTTAAACCTGCGGGCAAGACTGGCATGCCTACACGCGTTCTGATGGCATTAATGGCTGCGTAAACGCTTGCATCTGCTCCAACAGCCTCATTCTGTGCCTCAGCATAGTTTAACAGAATTTCTGCGTACCTGATAATCGGAAAGATGTGAGGATAATTGGAATAAGATGTCCCGCTCGAATTGCTGGTCATAAACTTGCGCATGTAATAGCCGGTTCGGGTTTCGCCTTTTGTTACCCTTCCATATCCGAAAGGTCTATCCAGCCCACCATCGTAAGTCTGCACTTTTCTGTTCAGCCAATAAAGACCGTCGAAGGTAATGGTTGCAGGAAAACGCGGATCTCTGTCGTAATAAGGATTAGTGGCCGCATAACCTGAACCTGTTTCAGTAATCATTTTGCCATTACTCATTTCATATTCATTAACCAGTTCCTGAGTTGGATTCGTTTTTCCTGAAGATGCGGCACGCGTGTAACCTACCGGATCATTAAGCGCTTCAACGGTAGAGTTGCTCGTGGCCATATAAGGCAAAATAATTTCGTTGTTACTTGCCGTGGTAAAAACGCTTAAAAACTTGTTCACATTGGTTACATATGTGGCAAGTGTTGCTGCTGGTGCCACACCTGCAAGTGTCGTTGTGGTATAATGCGCTGTTGTCGCTGCGTTATTTAACGCATAGGTAAATTTAGCTGCTGTAACACTATCCATTACTGCTTTCGCAGCGGCAGCTGCAGTTGTCCATTTGGTCAGATCGTTTGAAGGGTTGTTGAGCGGGCTGGCGGCATATAAGAGCAATCTGCTTTTTAATGCCATGGCTGCCCCACGACCAAAACGCCCGTAAAAGTTTGCAGCGAAGGTACCATTGGTAGACGCATTTGCAGTTAATAGATATGGCATCGCAGCATCCAGCTCAACTAATATATAATCTACGCATTGCTGGTAGGTATTGCGAGGAACATTAATGGTTTCTTCCGCTGTAAAAACTTTATCACCAATTAGTGGTACCCCTCCCCATCTTTTAATCAGTTCGAAATACGACATTGCCCTTAAACAACGCGCTTCTGCTTTCCACCTGTCTTTATACCCTTTAAGGTTTAAGGGCACAACATCGATATTGGCCAGAAAGATATTTGTTTTCCGGATGTTGGCATAGTTTTTTGCCCATACGTTGTCCACGACATTTGAAGGACTTATCCCATCGTTACTATAATATTGCACTGCATCGCCTACGGCATTTGGCAGGGCATCATCTGTCCCTGCATCCAGTAGATTGTTGGTGATTCTGTTGTATCCATTGGGCAAACCTGAGTAAATACTGTTTAGAAATTTCTCGGCATTTACCCCCAGGGAATCTGTCTTATCAAAGATAATTTCCTGACCAATGAGTTCTAAAGGGGTATCTTCACTTAATTTTTTACATCCCCATGTTCCACATAATACAGCAGATACTAAGGATATTATAAAATATTTTTTCATAAATCTTTTTCTATAATGTTAATGATACACCTCCGTTAATTACCCGTTGATTGGGGAAACTGCTCACCAACGATTCGGGATCAAAATCCAGTTTTGAAGCGGTAAGCATGTTATAGCCGTTTACGAAAAACCTAAGCTTTTTTATTTTCAACCTGCTTACGAGTTGAGCAGGAAGCGTGTAACCCAGTTCTACATTTTTCAGCCTGAGATAATTGCCGTTTCTTAACCAGAAAGAAGAAGTCGCGTTATTGTTTAAATTGGTTCCCAATGTTAAGCGTGGCAAGGTGGCGTTTTCCTGATTGCCTGGTGTCCATCTGTTTTGGGTAGTATAATCTAAAACATAACCTGTGTTGTTATTTAAAGCCAGCATAGAACCTGTAGGCAGTAACACTTCTCTATTGAAAACCCCTTGCACCAGGGCCGAAAAGTCAAATCCTTTGTAATTGAAGGCAAGGTTTAAACCTCCGTAAATAAGGGCTTTGTCGCTGGTAATTTTCTTTTGGTCGAGAGAAGAAATTACACCGTCACCATTCAGATCCAGGTATTTGATATCGCCGGGAACCGGTGTATAACCCAATAATGTTGGGGTATTACCTGCCGTTTCTCCTGTTTGATAAAAGCCAATAGCCTGGTAACCAAAAGTTCCTGATGCCTGGCCGGCGGTATACATCCAGCTATAGGGATAATCCGGTTCGCCCGCATATAAAACTTTATTTTGTTGTGCACTAAGGTTTAGTCCTATTTTATAGCCAAAATCGCCCGATTTACCTATGAAATCAACTGTGCCCTCTATACCCGAGTACCTGTTTTCGCCAAGGTTCTGACTGGGATAAGTTGCACCGATAATGGTACTTGCATCTGGCCTGGAGATTAATAAATCATAGTATTTATTGTTATAATAGGTTAAACCTACATTTAACTTATTGTTTAGAAATGCCGCATCAGCTCCTACTTCAAATTTTTTGGCCTTTGCAGCGCCTACATTTGTTGTAGCCAGGCTTACTTGTGTGGCCGAACCAACAACCGTTTGTCCGGTGCCAAAAACATATCCGGAGCTACCAATCGCATACTTTTGGATGTAGGAGAAATAATCAGAAAGATTTACTTTTGCCGTTAAACCATAAGTAGCCCTGAATTTTAGAAAATTGACAGTCGAAGGATTAAACCATTCCTCTTTCGAAGCTACCCAGCCTAAACCTACCGATGGGAGAAATTCCCATTTTTTTGAATCGGCATATTTATTAAAACTACTATATGAACCAGCTGCTTCGAAAAAATATTTATCGTTATAGTTGTACCTGGCTGTCAAACCTCCGGTCTTAAGGATGCTGTTTAGCTGACCACTGTTTAAAAAGCCACTGGTTAAACTGTTATCGCCATTATAGGCACCCAACAAGTCTAAATGATGGCTACCAAAATCTCTTGCATAACCTAACATGAAATTGTAATAGGTCTGTTTCAACTGATCAGTTACATCTGAAGTACCGCCACCTAAAAGCACCTTACTATCCGTGCCCGATTTGGTATAGTTAACCGTAGTACCATTGACGGTTGGATAGTAAATGGCGAATGTTTTTGTTTTTAAAACATCTTCGCTGTAATAGTTTGCTATAGACAGGCCTGCCTTCACCCATAAACCTTTGGTAATATCATCTAACTTATATTTTAATGCGACATCGGAGTTTAAAGTACGGGTGGTGGTCATTACGTAGCCCGAATTGATCGTGTTTGCCAGGATATTATTGGTTAAGGCGGCCGTACCACCGTAAGTACCGTCGGGATTTTTTACCGCATAGGCCAAAGGTGAGGTAGCATAAACCAAGCCCATAATCGTTGAGGCATTACCGCCCGGCTGGTTGTTGTTTTCTACGGATCCGAAAATATTTAACTGTAAGGAAATATCTTCATTAAAGTTAATTTCGGCATTGGTACGGATATTATACCGTTTGTAGTAGTTGTTGGTATTGTAAACGTTGTTGTCATCGGTTACAAAATTACCATCAGATGCAAAGTGCTCTAAACTCGCATAATATTTAAAGGCCTCAGAATTGCCTGCAACCCCCAGGTGATAGCGTTTTTGGGCGCTGTTCTTTTTATAAACCATATCATACCAGTTGTTATCAGGCTGTAAAAACGGATTGTTGGTTTGATTATCATAAGCACTGATTACCCCATCGCTGTATACAGGAGTACTGCCAGGATTTGTATTTAACTGCGCTTCGTTATAAATACGGGCATAATCGCCACCTGTAATAAATTTGGGCGTAAAGAGATTTTGCAGCGCACCATATTCTGCCCCGAAATTAATTTCAAAGAGATTGTTTTTTGATTGTTTCTTGGTGGTAATGTAAATTATTCCACCAGATGAACGCATGCCATACATAGAAGTGGATAAGGCATCTTTTAATACCGTAATGCTTTCTACATCATCAGGATTAAAATTAGTGAACGATCTTGGAACCCCATCCACCACAATAAGCGGCGTTTGTCCGCGAAGCACCAATTGGGTTGCATCAAAGCCGGTCCGGGCCGACGATTGTAAGGTATACAAACCCGTTAAACGGCCTGCTACGGTATTGGTTACATCCGATACCGGAGTCGCATTAATATCATCGCTGTATATGGTGGCAGCTCCCGCGATCAGGTTAGCCTTTTTGGTGTTTCCGTTCCATTGATCCACCTTATTCTGCAGGAAGTTTTTCGGATCAAATTTTCTGATCAGCGTACTATCAGCTGTTTTGCTGGTGCTAGCGCTTGGTTTTTCCTGTGCAAGTGCAAAAACAGGCAGCAGGCTTAACAATCCCATCAACGACTGAAGCTTAATATTGGTAATTTTTCTCTTCATAATATCAGCTGTTTATTAGTATGATGTTAATGTACCCCTTACCAAACCTGAAGCCTGCTGGCTTGAGGAAATCTGCAGGTAAAGTGTTTTGGAATTTAAATCTGCTATACTTTGGGCTGATAATTCAACCGAGCCTTTTACTTCCCGATTGCTATTATAGGCTCCATTATTCAGGTCGATTAAAACAGTTCCGTTTGCTCCGGAAACTCCGCTGTAAATCACTGCTTTGGTGGGGGTATCCTCATTGTTGAGGGGTTTATCAAAATACAGGTAATAATAAAGCTTGTTATCCGTCATTAAATAACATACCGCTACCGCGTGGTCCGTTCTACCAGTAATTGCGGGTACGATATTGCTTACCGATAAATCTGATTTCCACTGTCTGATGGTATAGATGTCTGATTCAACTTCCTTTTTCTTACAGGAAGTAAAAAACAGCAGCGCAAGTGCAGGCATCAGACAATGCCTTTTTAATGTAAATAAGTTCATAAATTTTAGGATTGATTGTTTAGGGATGTTGATTTAATTGCTCATCCGGTTTTGTTTGTTCCCGCCTACGGATAAAGAATGGCCATACAAACGCCTAAATTTTAAAAGCACTGCTTTTGATAAAAGTAATTTTTGTTTCATGCTTGGTTTGGTTAATATCTACTGCAGAACTTAAGATGGATTGACATCAGATTTACATACAGTATTGGTTGTTAGTTAATTTGGTTAAGCCGATGCCAGAAGCTGGTTAATTTCTGTTGGTATATATTGCTTTTAATACCACTGCATTAGCTTCTTCAAAACTAGTGGGGTGTAAAATGAAAAAGGTCGAAAATTGTAAATGAAAGGGTAGAAAAAAGGCAATTCTTCCATATTTTAAGAACTTCACCCTATATTTAAACTGAAATACAACCATCCCTAAAAAATCTAACCCAAATGATGAAGCTGCGTTTAAACGCGATATGGTTTTTCCTGATGCTTTTGATATGCACTTCCCTACGCGCACAAAGGCCTGTTGTTTTTAATCACCTTACCATGGAGAATGGTTTGTCACAAAACTCTGTGATGGCCATCACACAGGATAAAAATCAATTGATCTGGTTGGGTACCCATCACGGACTGAACCGTTACGATGGTTACCGGTTCAAAATTTACACCAGCAGCTCCGATAACCACAACAGCATCTCCGATAATGTGATTACCAGCCTCCTGAGTGATAGTAAAGGACATTTATGGGTAGGTACCGAAAATGGATTAAATATCTATAATGAAAAAAGCGATCGTTTTATCCGGATCAACAAAAAAAACGCTGCAAAATCTTTCAGTCGCGATTCGGTAGAGTGTGTGTACGAAGACCCGCAAAAAAATATCTGGATTGGAAGCAATAATGGATTAGACTTATTAATTGATGCTGAGAAGCAGATCTTTAAAAAGTTTCTTTTCGATAAAACCAATTATAAATCGGGGCTTAATTATGTTTTCTCGGTTTTTAAAGACGACCAGCAGAATCTTTGGGCAGGCACCCTAAATGGTTTGGTGCGCATTTACCAAATCAATGGTAAATACCATTCCGAAATCTTCAGGCACAAAGTCAATGATGCAAATAGCATCAGCTCCAATGCCGTAAAAAGCATTGTGATCGATAAACAAAAAAGACTTTGGCTAGGTACCTACAATGGTCTAAACCTATTCGATTACAAGCATAAAACGTTTACCCGTTATCAAACCAGTTCAACAGATCCAAATGCATTGGTCAATAACGACATCAGGAAACTGACCTGCGATAAAGCTGGCAACATCTGGATCGGCACACAGGAAGGACTGAGTATCCTGGATCCCAACACCCGCAAATTCAGCAATTACCGTTACGATCCCGAACAGAGCAACGGATTGAGCCAAAACTCCATCCACAGCATCTTTCAGGATCTTAACGGTTCAATGTTGGTGGGTACATATTATAAGGGTGTTAATGTGGTTTATCCCTCTGCCACCCCCTTTACGGTTTACCGAAATTCTAAACAGCAGCAAAGCTTAAGCAGTAATATTGTAAGCGCTATGGCCGAAGATCAATACCATAACCTCTGGATCGGTACTGAAGGTGGTGGTCTGAATTATGTAAACAGAAGCCACAATACCTTTACTTATTATAAATCAGAGCCCAATAACAGCAACGGCCTCAATTCGAACCTGATCAAAACTTTATGTCTGGATAAAACCGGACAGCTATTGGTGGGTACGCACCGCGGTGGCCTCTATGTGTTTAATCCATCGGCACAGAAATTCAGAAAGGTAATCAACGTTAGGGATGTAAAAAATACGCCTGGTGATGCTGAAGTGATCGCGATAACGGAAGACAGCAATGGTACGGTTTGGGTCGGCTCCAGAGACGGCTTATCTACCTTATCTAAAGCCAATGGTCACTACGCCAGCTCCACCGTTAAAAGTATTGTAGAAAAAAGCCTGAAGAACAAATATATTCAGGTGATTTTTGAAGATAAAGCCAAAAACCTGTGGATTGGAACGATGGAAGGACTCTATGCCTTCAACCCTATATCTAAAAAAATTAAGGCTTATTACCAGAACAGAGGCGATGCGGGCAGTTTAAAGTCTGGTCATATCAATTGTATCGTACAGATCCAAAATGGAAATATCTGCATCGGAACTGCTTTTGGCGGCTTGAGTATCTTCGATTACAAAACCAGAAGATTCATAAATTACAGTGAAAAAGATGGCCTCCCGAACAGCAATGTATTTGGTATTATAGAGGATGAGGAAAAGAATTTATGGGTCAGTACCGATAAAGGTTTATCCAAACTGATTACGCAAACGGGAAAATTTATCAACTACACCAAAAGCGATGGACTTGCTGGAAACGATTTTAACATCCGGTCGTTTTTAAAAGATAGCCATGGCGAATTGTTTTTTGGTGGATACGATGGCTTGACTGCTTTTTATCCCAAACAAATCGATATCAATAAAAACACCGCACCGATCACTTTTACCGGACTTAAACTGTTCAATCAGCCTGTAGAGGTAAACGGTGCCGACGGCATATTAAAGGAGGATATCCAAAACACACAACAAATTACCTTTAAACACGACGAAAACAATTTCAGTATCGATTTTGCACTGCTCAATTATATCAAACCTGAAAAAAACAGCTACAGTTATATCCTTAAAGGCCATAGTAAAGTATGGACTAAAACCAATATACCGACTGTAAATTATGCTGATTTGCCTTCTGGCAACTATACCTTTATGGTTACAGGCAATAATAACGATGGAAATCCCACTGGTAAGGCAGCTTCATTAAAAATTACCATACTCCCGCCCTTTTGGGCAACCTGGTGGGCTTACCTCATTTATCTGGCCTTCTTTTCAGGTTTACTGTTCCTGATTGTGCGTTATCTCTTTATACGTGCCTTGCTTAAACGTACTGAAGATATTCAGAAGATGAAACTGAATTTCTTTACCTATGTGGCCCACGAAATCAGAACGCCGCTTACCCTGATCCTTGGCCCTTTGGAAAACCTTTCCAGTCAGCACCAAAGCGATCCCGAGCTGAACCGGCAACTCGTTCCCATAAAAAACAACGCAAACAGGCTCATGCGTTTAATTACGGAACTGATGGACTTTAGGAAAGCTGAAACCGGGCACCTTACCCTCCATGTTACCGAAGATAATATCATCGGATTTATCAATGAAATATTCATTTCTTTCTCGCATCTGGCGCAGGCTAACGATATAGATTACAAATTTATACATGAGCAGGAGAGAATCAATTTGTATTTTGACAAACGGCAGCTCGAAAAGGTATTGTTCAACCTGTTATCCAATGCCTTTAAATTCTGCGACAAAGGTGGGCAGATTTCCGTTTCAGTACGCGAATCAGAGGATGAGGTAGTCATCAGCATTTCGGATAATGGCCTGGGTATCCCTGCCGAAAGTTTAAAGAACCTTTTTAGCGATTATTTCCAGGTAGACGAGCAACAAAGCCATATTGGTTCGGGCATAGGCCTTGCCCTTTCAAAAGCCATTATTGAAGAACATCAGGGCCATATTGCAGTAGAAAGTACTCCTGCCGAAAATGGATTGCGCGGTTTTACCCAATTTATCGTAAAGTTGAAGAAAGGTAGGACGCATTTTAAAACGGCCCTTTTTGATGGTGTAAAAGATTACCCGGCTCATCCAAATCTTTATACCGAACAGGCGGAACAGGGCCTTAATATTGTAAAACCTGACCGTGAGGCTGCTATTTCAGCCGAAACCATCCTGGTGGTAGAAGACAATAGTGAAATCAGGTCATTGATTACATCTTTAGTGGGTAGCCATTACCAGATAGCAGAACGCGAAAATGGCTTAACGGGTTGGGAAACTGCCATAGAAACCCTACCCGACCTCATTATCTGTGACATTATGATGCCAGTTATGGATGGTATAGAACTTTGCAGCAGACTTAAGCAAGATGAGCGGACCAGCCATATTCCTGTGATTATCCTGACTGCCCGTTCATCACACATTCATCAGGTGAGCGGTTTAGAAACCGGCGCCGATGCTTACATCACCAAACCTTTCAGTCCGGAGCTGCTTTTATTGAATGTACGCAACTTACTGATGTCCAGAAAGATCATGCGCCAGAAGTTTCTGAAACATATCCACTTACAGCCAAAAGAGCTCACGGTTAACGCCATAGACGAAGCTTTTATGTTAAAGCTATTGAAATACATAGACACACATATTGCCAACGAAGATTTTGGGGTATCGGAACTGGCTTCGATGGTAGGTATGAGCAAACCTGTGCTATACAAAAAAATCAGACAGCTCACCAACCTATCGGTAAATGACTTCGTAAAATCGATCCGGCTTAAAAAGGCGATGGAACTGTTTAAACAGAAGAGGTTTACCATCTATGAAGTGGCCTATCAGGTTGGATTTAATGATCCGAAATACTTTAGCAGGGAATTTAAGAAACAATTTGGAAAGAGCCCGAGGGAGATTATGAATGGTGGTTTTGAGTCCTGAGTCATCAGTCCTTAGTCTTGAGTCGATTCCCCTCCCTTAAGTGTGTCACCCTGGGGGGTATTTTTTTTATAAAAATCAATATTAGGGAAAGGAAATAATGGGGTACAGTATCGATTTCTTCCCTTTCAGTATCAATTGCTTGGCCTACAGCATCGATTTCTTACCTTCCAGTGTCAATTGCTTAACGTACATCATTGATCTCTTTCCTTCCAGTGTCAATTGCTTAACGTACATCATCGATCTCTTTCCTTCCAGTGTCAATTGGTCAGCATAAAGATCGATATGTTTGGCTGCAACTGACGGTTGGTCAGTATCCAGATCACTATGTTATAAACAGAGCTACTGATGCTCGAAAAGCACGAAATATCTCCAGCAATTTACGCTTCTTGTATCACCTGAGCGTAATCGAAGGACTATTTAATGGTGACAATGTGGTCACTAAAGTACTTCATGATGACACGAACTACTGCATCAGTAAATGATATAACCTAATATATGCCCAGCTTTGCAGCCTTTGCGCCAAATACTTAGCCCACTTTGCGGTAAAAAAAATGGAGAAACTATCATTAGATCTCTCCATTTCGTTGCGCTTCAATCGAGATGACGAACTAAGTTAAATTATTATGCCTCTTCTACCTTCAACACCACACTCGTCCTGTCTTTATTCAGATCAGGGTTAAAACCAATCTTCATTAAGAAATCCCCTGTATAGGTTTTGCTGCTATCGATAGATGATTTTGTACCCGGAAAAACATTGATCTCTTTAATCTGGTATTTCTTTGCCGCATCCAAACCATTCAGTTTAATCGGATACTTACTGCTTTCACCATAACGGTAGTTTACGAGGTAATTAAAGATCACGGCTTCCGTTTTTTGTTCGTTTACATATAGCATCGAAGCTACACTACCTGCACGCGGATTCGACAAACGGTATTGTTCGCCCTGCCAAATGATCTGTTTTACATCATTATAATTTTTAATGGCCTCCTGACAAAACTGAAGTTCGTTTTCAGGCAGTTTACTCACCACAATATCAAAGCCCAATTTGCCCATCATGGCCACATCGGTGCGGAACTTGATTGATTGTTTACCCCAATCCGTAACATGGTTGGAACTGCTTACAGCCGGATAGAAGTAGGAATATTCCCATTGCATAAATATCCGCTCTAATGGATCGGTATTATCACTCGGCCAGAACTCGGTAAAATACTGTAAGGCTGCATAGTCTACCCTGCCACCTCCTCCAGAACACAACATCATCGGCACTGTTGGATATTTTGCCCTGATGCGCTGTAATACGCTATACAAACCCTTTACATATTCGACATAAAAGTGAGATTGATTTTTTAAATGTGCCGAATAGGCATTGTAAATTACCGCGTTGCAGTCCCACTTAATATAGGCCAGTTTCGGGTTTTTGGTAAATAAATCGTCAACCACTCCAAAAACGAAATCCTGTACCTTAGGATTTGAAAGATCAAGCTCCAACTGGTTTCTGAAATAATATTCAGGTCGGTTAGGCTGTTTCACGACCCAATCAGGATGTTTTTCGTAGAGTTCGCTTTTCGGGCTCACCATTTCCGGTTCGATCCAGATTCCAAATTTCGTTCCCACATAGTCGGCTTCTTTTACCAATGATGCGATGCCATTAGGCAGTTTCTTCTTATTTTCCTGCCAGTCGCCTAATGCCGCATGATCGTCGTTACGCGGGTATTTATTGCCGAACCAACCGTCGTCCAATAAAAAGAGATCGACACCCAGCTTTTTGGTGTCCTGTAATAAACCGGCAAGCTTTTGTTCGTTAAAGTCGAAATAAGTGGCCTCCCAGTTGTTCAAAAGGGTTAACCTGCTTCCCTTGCCATCCAGTATTTTATAATTGCGTGCCCAGTTCTGTAACTTTCTGCTGGCATCGCCTTTTCCCTGGTCAGAAAAAGTGTACAAAAATGCAGGTGTTGCAAAAACTTCGCCCGGTTTTAAGCTGTATGGCGATGCATAATTGTTCATTCCGGCAATGATGCGGAGGTTATCCTGATAATCCAGTTCCAGATCGATCTTGAAATTACCACTCCACTCCAGTGCACCGTATAAAACATTCCCTTCATTCTCTTCAGCAGGTTTATCTAGTGAGATCATGAAAACTGAAGGCTGAAATAGGTTCGCTCTTGTTCCCAGCTTGCTATCCAATGTCTTAATGCCATGGGTAATTTCACTTTGTTCAGGTTGCATTTCCTTGGCCCAATCGCCATGGTACTGGTTCAGCCAAAAATGTGGCGATTTTATATGCAGGTTGGCCGATGCGTATTTATGCAGCACTACCGTACCTTTCTCTGCGTGTTTGATCTCTGTCCATTGCTCGATCACATCCTGCTGATAAAAGGATTTGTAACACATGGTTACCTCAAAATTGTAAGCCGGATCTTTTAACCTGATCTTTAACAAACTTACATTATCATCTATCCTGGTAACCGCATGGTCAACATATTTCAGGTCGAGGGAGTTGTTGCCGTCGGCATGGGTAACACTGATGGCAGGTTCTACCAGGTTGCGCGAACCTGAAGGGGTATAAACAGAGTTTAACTGTCCGGTATAATCTTCTGTTTGTTTGTACTGTCCGTTAACCTGATTGTATTCCTCTTTATTGGCCAGTTTCTTTCCAAAAAATATGGTGTTTACATCCTTCTTCGAATTGGCTTGTAAAACAAGCGCGTTATGGGCAGTTTCAATGGGAATAATGTTTTGTGCCTGTATAGTGGCGATCGTAAAAAGAGAAACGGCCATTGCCAATGCACCATGTCTGATGTAAGCTGTAATGTGATGTGATCTGTTCATTTGTGCTTTCAATACTATTCGATAATGTTTTATAGATAGAGGGTTGATGTTATGGTTTGAGCGTCATCTTAAAAATGACCGCATCTTTTGCCGCAAGGCTGATGGTCTGTTTGTTTTTAAAACTTTCCGTTTTTTTGCTAAGGAGGTTTTCGGTGCTATATACCTGATCTTTTTTTAAACCGATCCGCGAAAAATCGATACCAAAAGCTTTTGCCTCATCGCTGTAATTAAACACGGCAAGATATTTTACATTTCCCACCTGTTTAACAAATAGTTGTGAAGCCGATTTGCCCCTGTTCCCTTCTACCGGAACAAATGCCTTTCCATCTTTCAAAACGTTAATGATTTCAGTATTGTTCAATAAACGCCGGGCGGTGCCGCTCCATTTGCCCTGACGGGAAAAATCATCGCCGGTAATGCAGGTTCCGGTAACAATTGCAGATAAAAACCTGGCATTGTTTTCCCCATCCGATTGATCAGAGAACACCACATGATCGGCATCGATGTAATCGTAGAGATATGTTTGCCACCAGCCATTGCTTACACTGTTCAAGGTGTATTCGGTGTCCTTTATGGATTTAAAAGCATCGCATGCTATTCTACGTACATGTATGTAGCGTCCTGAAGCTAAACTTGGTGAGATGGCTGCATACACCAGCATTTTACCATCAAGTTGTTTTAACAAAAACTCCATACCAGCTTTATAAGCCTGCATGCCTGTGGTAATCTTTGGATCGTAAAAGTGGTCGGATTCTATCGCCGCATGACCTAAGAAATCAATTTTGATCATTTCGAAACCACAATCCTTAAACTTGTTTATTACAGTCATAATGCGCTGCCTTGTGCCCGGATGGGTGGGATCCAGCGCCCGTGCGCCATCAAGATCGTGATAAGCTCCGCCAACTTTTGTCCACATTTCACCAAAAGTATAAAAACTACCATCGGCTACGCGCTTTCCGCCAGCTGCGAAACCCCAATCTACAAAAGGTGCCCAATAAATGCCCGGCTTTAATCCTTTTGATTTCGCATGGTCGGCAAAGGCTTTTAGTTTGGAATAGTCACCATGCAAACCACCGTTTAACAGGTTATCCCAATACGAATCGAGATCGATATAAGCCACGCCCCCACTTCTGAAAGACTTCAAACTATCGGCAAAAAAATCTGTTACCTTATTCGCTTTTTCGAGTGTGATTTTTTCCTGCATGGCACCCCAGCTGTTCCATCCTACCGGTGTTGCCGCTTTCCATTTAAAAACCAGGGGTGGTTCTGCCAGGCGGTTCGTTTTGGCATAAGTTTCCATCCCTTCGCGCCAATCGTCAAAAACACCAAAAAACACTTTCGCCGAACTGATCGTATTTCCCTTCAGATAGCCATGTGCTATTTTATCGCGGGTGATCTTTTCTTCGGTATAACCACAAACCGTTTGTAATCCAATGTTTTTATCGTTATCCATCGCCGTAATGATACCCGTTTTCCAGTTCTGATGTTCTACAGAACCGATAACGAAACCTTCCCTCGATAAATCATGATATAAAGCACCAACCTCCGCACTTGGATTGCTTACATTGGCGTTTAATGGTACCGTATTGTAAGAGATAAAAGTATCGTTATCAAAGGGAACGAATAAACTGGTCGGTGTGTCTGAATTTTCGCCATCAATCAAGGTTCCATTTATGGGTACCATATGGTTAATGGATAAATTAGTGCCTTTCAGCGTAATCCCTATCATAAAAAAATCTTTCCCCGTATAGGTATAAAAGCTCTGCAACATGTCGGGTAAACCTGCCTTTTTTAAAAGAAAAGTATAGTTAAAGCCTTTTCCAATCCCGTCATTAATTATTGATTTGGCATAACTGATCTGTTTGTAATCTTTCGAACTGAGGATCTTCTCCTGATACGTTACCTGAGAAAAACCGTTTAACAACAGATTTTTGTTTCCGTTCAAGACTTTAAAAGTACCGGTTTGGAGATTGTAATCTATTTTTCCGCTTTTGCCGTAATCAATAACAATTGCTGTAGCTGATTGATGAGCGCAACATAAAACCAATAAAACTAAAAAGGGCTTCTGTTTGAATAAATATTTAAAAATCATGTATTGTGGTTTCATTAGCGCAATAATAAATCATTGCCCGCATTGTATTTGTGAAATTACCTGGGTTCGATTAAACGAAATTAATGATTAATCGAACTCAGGTGTGTAAAAAGATTATTGTTTGTCCCAGAACCTGATTTCGCTCATATTGCTATAATTGCCATCGCCTGTAGTTACATGTTTAATCCTGATTCGAATATAACGAATCGCTTTTCCTCCATTATCCAGTTCTGCTGTTATTGCATTTTTTCCATCGTCAGACCGGATTACCTCTTTTAAAAGTGTCCATCCTTTACTGGTGGCTTCTGCTGGCCAGCCATTATCACTGGCCGGTAAAGAGGTCGTGGCATTGGTTAAATCGGCTGTTCCCCAAACCTCAAAACGATCAGGATTGTTACAACAATCCCTTCCGGTTTCTTCTATACGCGAGAGGTTGGTGTAAACCTTACCCAGATCAAAGGTTAAGACATGTGGCATACCACTATTGCCCGCACTGTGAAAAATATTCGGGTAACCCTGTGGGCCAACACTTCCGTCCCAAAGCTTGCTGATACTGGTGCCCGACTCATAGGTAGGTACATCTCCGGGTAAGTGTACTTCGGTAAAAAGTGAGCGGTCGCAAAGTACGTAAGTAAAAATTTTAGGAAAGGTAGAAAAATCTGTTACTGAAAATACATCCAAAGATCCTTTACCAGGAATATAGGCCGATTTATAGGTAATATCTGTTCCTGCTTTATAATCAGCGAGCGTAATGGCTGTATCGGCTGGTAAAAGAATCTTATCTACACTTACACCAGCAGTTGTGGTATATCTAATAGTCGTATTTACATTAATGGTATCGGGTGTCTTAAAATTTAATTGCACCGATCCATTACTGTTTACCACATACGGGTTTGTTGCATTATAAGGTCTGTTTAGCAAGCCTGATTGATACAGGGGACCAAAAACCCGCACATTTCTGGCCTCTATCGGGATCGATTTATGCCCCTGCGAATCGTAAGAATATACCGTAAAAGTATACGTATATTCTTTAAGGTTCGGGATCGTTACTTTTATAGTGTCGAGCGGATTATGGGTACTTGAATTTACGACAACAGAATCTGCATTATTGTTCCAGTACACGACATATTTACTGATACTTGGATCGGGACTTGGATTCCACCACAAACCTGTGCGCAAATTTCCCGGTTTAGTGATGATGTTGGATACACGGCCTGGGTAAACAATCTCGCCATCTTTCAAAAAATCTTTAAAGGCAAGATCATCTTTGGTACAGCTGATCACTATGGTTACCAACAGCAATAGCAGACCGCTAATTTTATATATACTTTTCATAATATGAAAATTTATCTTTTTATATCAATTATTAACTACCTCGGGTCGCCGTAAAGGGCCATTTCCATGGCATGGGCAAATGTACCGTTAGACCATGTGGTGCTTACCGACAAGCGAACATAACGCACTTTCGGATTGGTTAACGGGAAGTTGAAACTTACCCCAGCTTTTACAAAATCGTTATCGGCAGTGGTGTGCGCTACTGGAGTTGCTCCTGATGGGGGATTTGGATAATTATAGTTGCCCATATTGATCCAGTCGCCTATTATAGTGCCTTCTGGTGCCGACATTGGAAGCTGAGCATCGCGTGGAACGGCCACATCAGAACCCCATACTGAAAACACTTTAGGGTTTCCATGTCCATAAGCAAATTTGTCGCTTCCATCAGGTCTTTCCCATAGTACGAAACGGCTTAATTTTGCGCTGACACCTAAACCAAATGTTGCGATGGCGGGCATAGCGCCACCGGGGGCTGTGTGCCATCCATTAGAACTTCCGTCTGTTTTTCCATCCCATAAATATGGTAAATCCCATCCGTATGCAATTACACCATCAGATGGAAGCCTGTACTGAAAAAACTTACCTCTATCTAACAACGTTTCAAAAAATGGCGTAATGGTTTTAAAGGTCGTATCAGAGATATTTCCAAAATTATCGGTCACATAAAAACCGATTTTCTTCGCTACCGGTGGGTAACCCCTTACCGAATAATTAATCACATCCGATTTGCCATAATGCTGATCGATTACATCTGAAGTATTGTTATCACCTACACTCAGAAGAATAACCCCAAGATTATTTTTTGAAGGATTTGTACCGGTAATTTTTATACCGCCAAAATCCGCATCGGCGTTTATGGTCGGCTTTGCCAGCAGGTAAGGTGGGGTATCAGGATTAACCCTTACCACAACAGGATCTGATTTAACTTCTGCTCTGCTTACGGCATACAAGGTAACATCATAACCTTGCTTTTTGGCAAAACCATCAACCATAATTGAATCAGAATAATAGCTCGATTTTGTTTCGCGGGTAGTTACACCGTTTATTTTATACTGTGCCAGTACATACAAAAGGTTTTTGGAATTAGGCAAAGAATAGGTAATATAGGCGCCACCGCTAAAGTTATCAACTTTAATATTGCTTACTACTCCTGGCTTGGTCATATCCGAAGAAGCAGGATCATTATAGCTATCCATTTTTTCGCAGGCAGTGATGCCCGCTAAAACAGAAACGATAAAAAGCAGGTAAATACTATTTTTAATATTTTTCATGTCTTTAAATATTTTAAACTACCAATAAGGGTTTTGAACTAAGTTTGGATTGACCACCAGATCAGAACTTCTAATCGGCCATAAATAATCTTTTAAACCAAATACTGGGATAAATTGAGTAGTTGGTCGGTAGTAATTCACTGCCTCTGCGTTATTGATACTCCAGCCTTGTATCGGATTGCTTAAAACCGCCTGAAGCTCTTTCCATCTTCTTAAATCCCAGCCACTCTGGCCCTCAAAACACAGTTCAATCCTTCTTTCCTGATGAATAATCTGTCTTAAACCATCCTTGGTATTAAATTTATTCGGATTTTTAGCGAAATTGGTCCATGAGGCCTGTACCCCCTGCAAACCTGCCCTTTGCCTAACCTTATCTAAATAAGTAAATACTTCAGCAGTTGGGCCATTTACCTCATTTAGGGCTTCCGCATACAACAGATACAAACCGGCCAGTCTGATTAAAGGCAAACGGAATGGCGATGGCTGGAAACCATCATCATATACAGAAGCGTAGCTCACCAGTTTTTTTGGCCAATAACCAGTAATATTTAGTCTGATATTATCACTTGGTGCGGCAAATCCATTTCCTCTTGCCGAAACATAATAAAGGGGTTTGCCAGGGTCGTCCTGATTATTCCTTCCATTTCCGAACCAGATCCCGCCATCAAAAGCGACATCGGCATAAAAACGGCTTTCCCGCGCAAAATGCCCTTTAATGGTTTCGTAACCTTGTTGGATGTAGTAGCGACTGGCATTATCACCTGCTTTTATTGTATTCCTGCCTGCGTAATCCCAGGTTTTATCTTCACTAATAGGTACACCGTTAACGGTATAAAAAAGCTCCTGAGTACTTATAGGTGCAGAGAAAGTAGAAGGGTTAGAGAAATTGTTTACTGCCGAATTCGCGGTAAGTCTCGGTGTCGAAAAGCCCTGATAGTTAAATTCGGGATTTGAAGCCCAGATAATTTCTGGATTAAGTTCCCACTTTTCCGCCACCGCGTTCTGTACATCCAATTCTCTTTTAATCGAATCGGATAATTTACCCACGGTTGAAGGTGAATTGAAGGTGTAAAGCTTAATGCCCTGTGCTTCGGCAGCTGTTATCGCGATTTTCGCGGCATCAGCCGCTTTTTGCCATTTTTGGGCATTATAGGCAGCCGGGAACAGGCTCAGTCCATCTTTATCTCTAAAGCTAACATAATCAGGATTACCATTAAAAAGCGGACTTGCAGCTGTTGCCAAAACATCTGCCTTAACTGATAATGCAATAACACTGGTTACCCTACCCAGCTCTGTTGCCTGGCTGGTAATTTCCGGTGGAAGATCGGCAGCGGCTTCATCTAATAAGGAAACGATATAATCTACTGTTTCATCCACTGGTGCCCTTTTAACACGCACTTCATCTGTGGTACTGTTAATGGCCAGGTTTGTTTTTACCAGTGGAATCGGCCCATACATTTTGAAAAGCACATAATGATAATAAGCTTTTAGAAATTTGGTTTCCGCTATCCAGCGTTTCTTTTCCGCTGCCCCCAGATCGATAGGTTTATCAATATTTTCGAGCATGATGTTACAGATTCTGATGGAACGCCAAAGACTGTAACTTCCCTCCTCTCCATCCCAGGTATTTAAACCCGGTTTGGCAGCGGTTTGTGTTCCCCTTAAAAGGTTAAAGCCAGTTGGGTTAAAGCCTTGGAAATTATCCAGGGTATTCGAATAAATCAATTCGGAAGAAGTCGTAAAACCCGGGTTTGTGGCCATATCGTTCATGCGCTGCAAATAAGCATAGCAAGAATACAAATAGTTTTCGGCCTCATTTCTGTTTCTAAAGGCATAGTCTAATGTACCGATGTCATCAGGTGTTACATCAAGATATTTTTTACAGGACGCAAAACCGCAAATCATTAAAAATATGCAACTGTATGTGAAATAAGTTTTTATTGTTTTCATTATAATGTTACGTTAAGACCAACATTGAATACCTTTTGTATTGGATAAGCAAAACCGTTTCCGCCCTGTTCCGGATCCCATGATTTAAAAGGGCTCCAGGTAAGCAGGTTTAATCCATTAAAATAAATCCTGCAAGAGTTTAATTTAATCTTGTTAGACATGCGCTGAGGTAGCGTGTAGCCAAGCTCAAGCGATTTCAGTCGCATTAAACGTCCGTTTCTCATCCACCAGGTGCTGGTTTGTGCATTATTTTGTAAATCGACCGAATTCACCGCCAATCTGGGATAAAGCGCATACAGGTTCTGGTTTTCGGGCGACCAATGGTTGTCAGCAAAATCTTTCAATAATTGGGTATTACCATAGATATAATCCTGGTTACTGGGTACGAAAGGACTCACCTTAGTTGGATCGATAAAGAAGGTCATTCTATCCTGTCCGGTAAAAAAGGCCGAAAGATCAAATCCTTTATAAGATGAACTGAAACCAAAACCATACACCACCTCTGGCGATTGTGGGTAGCCGATAAATGCTTTATCTGCATCATCAATTCTACCATCATTATTTAAATCGCGGTATTTAATATCGCCTGCTCTGGGTGGTTTTCCGTTTGCGGAAAATATCTGTGTGGGCGAATTCTGTACTTCTTTGTCATCAACAAATAAACGTTCGGCGATGTAGCCAAAGTTACGGTTAATGGCTTGTCCTGTGGTGTAACGGTATGCTTCCGCCCACTGTGGCTCTTCATAATTAATATATTTGTTTTTCGCAAAAGTTAGGTTAGATCGCACTGCAAAAGAAAAAGCATTTACATTAAATTTATAATCTAGCGATAAATCAATTCCCCTTGATTTTGCCTCACCAACATTAGCACCTACGCCAGACTCAAGTCCGAGTGTGGTAGGGAGGTTGGCCCGGCTCATATAAATATTATACCGGTAATTATTATACACTTCCGCAACGAGATTCATATTTTTAAATAGCGTAGCTTCCAATGCTAAATTGGTCTGTCTTGAGGTTTCCCAGGTAACATCCCTGTTTTCGTAGTTTTTAACGAATACTCCATTACGGCTAGAAAAGCTGTTAAAGCCAAAAGCGGCATAATTCCCACCTCCGTTTAAGTTAACATCTGAAATATAGAAAAACCGTTGTGCACCAATAGCATCATTACCTACAATACCGTAACTTCCCCTCAATTTTAATCGGTTAACCACATTGGCAATTCCGCCAGTCCAGAATTTTTCGTTCGAAACCACCCATCCAGCGCCAATGGTTGGAAAAAAACCAAACCTGTGGTTTTCTGAAAACCTTTCTGATCCATTGTATCCAAAATTGGTCTCTAAAAAGTAACGGCTTTTATACGAATAAGTTAAACGTCCAGCCAGCCCCAAATTTCGGTAAGGAAGTGAATACTGAAGTGTGCGCTCCTTGGTAACCGGATCTTTAACATTGCTATACAGATTCTGCTGTGCCGTACCAATTAACGTTCCACTAATGCTGTGCTTTTCGCCAAAGGTCCTGTCGTAATTTACCGATGCCTGTCCATAAAGGAAAGTACTAATATTAGGGTCGCCAGGATAATAACTTAAATACTCCTGCGCGATATTAGGCGGATTACCTGTTACCGAAGAATTTAACCAGTTTAATACATAGGTATTGCTCTGCTTATCATACGAACTGATATTGTAATAAAATGGCGAATAAGCCATTGACGAATCGAAATATGAATAACGATTGGTACTAAAAATCGATTTGAATGACAGTCCCTGGGTAAAGAAATCCAGTTTTTGGTTCAGTTCTAACTGGGCCGACATCCGCGATTCTGATGAGTTTTTATGCCCACGCAATAAAGCCGCATAAGGGTTGTTATCTAAAATACTGTTTACACCAGATCCGCCAGTATTTCCAAAAAGAATATGTTGTGCGTTCTGGTTCGCCGCATCAGCAGGATAATATGCCGGAAAAGCAACCGGACTGGTGTGCATCGCTATATTATACAAATCAGTTGAAAAGCCACCATCAGTAGCCAAAGGGCCATTGTATTCGCTAAAATTCCCTGCCAAACGGATCACCAGTTCTGTAGTCTTTCCCAGGTCTATATTTATATTGGAGCGCAACTGATAGTTGCGGAACTTTACATTGTTATCGTTGTTGTTCCGCTCATCTTGATTCAACACGCCGTTATCCAGATTATAAGAGCCGGCAATATAATAACGTGCTACACCACCACCACCACTAATGCCCAAATTCGCCCGCTGTGTACTGGTTCGTTTTTTAAATAATAAGCCTAACCAATCAACCGCCGGGTACACATATTCGTTATAACCCGGACTTTTATTTACTGTTGCCTGCGTATTGATAATCTGGTTTGGGGTAAATTTAGGATCCATTCCCCTTCCAATCGCCGCCTCGTTAAAGAGCCTCATATAAGTTATCGGATCGGCGAGTTCTAAATTCTGGGTAGACTGAGAAGAGGAGTTCTCCAGGCGGAAACTAATCTTAGCCTTGCCTTCTTTACCAGATTTGGTCGCTACCAAAATTACCCCATTCGCACCCCTTGCACCATAAAGTGCTGTTGCACTGGCATCTTTCAGGATCGAAAAACTTTCTATATCATCCACCTGAAGGCGGGCCAGATCTGAACTCGTCAGCTCTACGTTATCAATTAAAATCAATGGATCTCTTTTATAACCGAAAGTTGTGACCCCGCGGATAAAAAATTGAGAGTTGTCCTGTCCAGGCTGTCCGCTACGCTGATAACCGATTACGCCCGCAATCTGACCAGAAAGTGCATTGGTTAAATTGCTTGAGGGTATTTTAAGATTACCAACTTTTACCGTGGTAACTGAACCCACCAAAGCTTCTTTACGTTGTTTCTGCCCCAAAGCGGTAATAACCACCTCTTCTGAGAGCATGTTTTCTTCAGTTAACCTGATGTTTAGCACATTAGCAGCACCAACAGTTGCCCTTTGCTCCCTGTATCCTACATAAGAAAATCTTAATATTTCGCCAGGAGCCACGTCAAGTACAAACTTTCCGTTATTGTCGGTCTGTGTGCCCACATTAACCTTATTCACTACGGCTACAGTTACACCGGGAAGCCCTGCCCCCAACGTATCCGTAACCTTACCCGTAATCGTTTTCTTTCCCGCTTGGGAATAACCTTTTACAGGCATAAAAATCAGGAAAAATACAAGTATCGAACCTGTCAATACCATTGCATTTTTTACCCTGCCAGACACCGACAGGTGTCTACAAAACAAAAATAATTGCTTCATTTGCTAATAAGCTTTTAAATGATGAATTAAAAAATTGTAGATAGATGTAGATCGACGGGAATTAACCTCTTTTAAGATTTTGTAAACCTGCCGGCCATCCTTTAGCAATTGAAGGAGGGGTTTGCATTGCTGCACAATAAGTTGTAAAATTTCTCATAATTTGGGATTTATTTGGTTAACGGAATCTAGTTAGGATAAACGATCATAGCATCTTCTTTACCTTTATGCCCTTTTTTAAAAGGAAACAAAACGCTGGAACGCAAGTAAATGCGATATTTTAACCTATCCTATCCTATCCTACTATTCTCAAGTACAATGATAAACAAAAAAATCAATATTCCAAGTTTCTTAAATAAAACGTCTGAGAATAAAAAATCTGGCTATGCGAGTATATAGGATGAAAAAATGAAGAATACGAGTGCCATCAACGAAATCAAGAACACATGGTAGTAGTGCCTGCGGCGCCAGGGGATAATTTCTATTTTATTATCCAACACCAATGTGTAAGGCGTTTGATTGGGGTACATTTTCGAAATGATCAGCATCAATACAATCGTGATTAAAAAAATGATGGCCAAAGTATGCAGATAATGAAGATGAATGGTAAAAACCCATTCGCTAAGTACATAACAGGAAATAAAGAAAATCATCCCGATTTTGGCTGCTATCGGCGGCATTTTTTTGGTAATAAAGCCCAGAAAAATAATCGTAAAAATGGGGAGGCTAAATATCGCACTTATTTTTTGCAGGTATTCATAAAAGCCATTCTTCGAAAATATGATAAAGGGTGCGAATGCCATGGCAAACAACGATACCGAAATCTGGAATAAGCGCCCTGTTCGCAATAAACTTTTATCTGATAATACTTTCCCTTTCTTCTCCATAAAAGGCTTGTATAAATTGAGGAGAAACAAAGTGCTCGAACTGTTAAGACCAGCGTTAAAGGTGGTAATGGCCGCACCGAAAAGTACGCAGGCCGATAAACCCATCAACAGCGGTGGCAGTACATCTTTGATCAATAAAGGAAATACCTGATTGGTATTGGTTAAAACCGGGTACAAATGCACTGCAATTAAACCGGGGATATTGATCAACAAGGGACATAGCAGTTTTGCAAAACAGGTTAAGGCAATACCCTTCTGACCTTCTTCCAGACTTTTAGCGGCCAATACCTGTTGAACAATGTACTGCTCCATTCCCCAATAATAGAGGTTAACAATCAGCATCCCCG
>Ga0163161_10000607_pt1 | contig 28643 bp, 34 predicted proteins | sample S45metaG_FD_129847 | JGI IMG/M metagenome (GOLD analysis project Ga0163161, IMG submission 129847) | Switchgrass rhizosphere microbial communities from Kellogg Biological Station, Michigan, USA - S4-5 metaG | ecosystem: Host-associated > Plants > Roots > Rhizosphere > Soil | place: USA... | reverse complement strand
TGGTGGCTACGGTTACATGCAGGAATACCCGATTTCACGCTTTTTTGTGGATGCACGGGTACAAAAAATTTATGGGGGAACCAATGAAATTATGAAGGAAATCGTGGCCCGAGAACTGCTCGGAAAATAATTTGATTTAAAAACCAAATAAGGCAGACAGAACAACCATGCCTTGTTGAAAACAAAAAATGATATTTCAGGAAGAAATGCTATGTCGAAATTATGGATGTACTCCACCCTCATGCTCTCTGGTTCAGTGTGGGCTGGTAATTTTATTGATAACAGTTCAGTAGAACTCACCACACGAAATTTCTATTTTGACCGCGACTACCAAGAGCAATCCGCTTACCCTGCCGCCAAGGACTGGACACAAGGGTTTATTCTCAAAGCCAATTCAGGTTATACCGAAGGGACTGTCGGTTTTGGACTGGATGTACTTGCGACAGCAGGCTTCAAACTCGATGCCGATGCCGAGCATGGAGGTACAGGAAACTTACCTAGAGACACTCGCACCAATGAACCTGCCGACTCTTACGGAGAAATTGGTGTAACAGCAAAAGCTAAAATGAGCCAGACAGAGCTGCGCATAGGCACGCTAATGCCGATGAACCCTGTTTTAGTAGCTTCGCCTGCTCGCTTGTTACCTCAAACTTATCGAGGAATTTCACTGACCAGCAAAGATATTAAAGACTTCGACTTACAGGCAGCCTATCTCGATAAAGTGAATCATCGTGATTCGACAAACTATGAAAAAATTAAAATTTCAGGAGTGAATGGACGGTTTAAAAGTGCCGAAACTGATGGACTCTATTATTTAGGTGGGAACTATCAGCTTGATCCAGCAATCAAACTCACAGCGTTCTATATGGATGTTGATGATCTTTATAACCAGACCATGGTCGGTGCTTTACATCAACACAAAATTAATGACACTACTAATCTGAGCTCGCAGTTACGCTACTACCGCAGCCGTGATGACGGACAAGCAAAAGCAGGTTTAGTCGATAATGATCTTTATCATGCTCACTTTGAGTTAAAACATCAAAACCATAAATTTATTTTTGGTACTTTCCAACATCACGGCGACACCGCATTTCCGTATTTGACTGGAGGTGAAACTGGCCTACTCATTGATACATGGCCAGGCGAGTTTTTAAACCCAAAAGAAAAAGCCTATAGCTTCCGCTATGAATATGACTTTAAAGATTACATTCCAGGTTTACGTTTCATGACCCGTTACACCACAGGTCACAATATTTATGCACCCAACTTAGGTGGCACCAATCTAAAAGAACGCGAAACCGACTTTGATTTAGGTTACACCGTTCAAAGTGGCTGGTTAAAAAATCTCGGGCTACGTGCGCGCTATGCAATGTATGACAACAACATGCTCTCTACTGCCAATATCAAACCTGTAAACGAAACCCGCATCAACATTGATTACACATGGAAATTTAAATAAATCAGAAAGAGGTTCTGTTGCGCATAGAACCTCTTTTTTATTTTGGGAAATCAATCATGAAGAAAGTTGTAACGCTACTCTGCGGATTTAGTCTTATTGCTCTGACCCATGCCGAAACGCAATATAGTCCACCGCCCATTCAGCTAGAGCCTTTAGCAAAATTCAGTGTTGATCTAAATGCGCCTGTTTGGGAATTAGGTACAACTAGTGATGCAGGTAAACGCCGAATTATTCCCATTACAGATGGGATATTTGAAGGGAAATCACTTAAAGGCCGTATTTTAAATAATGGCGCAGATTGGCAAATTGTCGACAGTAAAGGATTGGCAATTATTGATACACGATATTTGTTAGAAACCGATGATGGTGCACTCATTTATCTTCAAACCAAAGGTTACCGACATGGCTCGGCAGAAACGCTAAAACAGCTTGCACAAGGCAAAGATGTCGACCCGAAAAATTACTATTTCAAAATTACCATGCAGTTTGAAACCAGCTCACCTAAATATTCATGGCTTAACCAAACCGTTGCGGTAGGTAGTGCAATGCGTTTGGGTAAAGCAGTTATTTATGATGCCTATGCCCTGAAATAACAATTTTTATAACTCAAGACAAAAAGATGGACTCTTCATTATGGATCAAAAAATTTTAGAACACTTGCCACCCATCCATCACCATTTGGGTGGACACAATATCCATTGGAATGACAAAAACACTGAACTCACCATCCACTACACGGCGCTAGAAAGCTTTACCAATCCACGTGGCACCGTTGAAGGCGGCATGATCTGCGCCATGCTTGATGATGTGATGGGACTTTTTGCATTTCTCGCCAATGACCGTAAACCTGCCACTACCATTAATTTAACCATGGATTTTTTAAGACCCTGTGCTGTGGGCGAAGTCGTTACAAAATGCCATTTCATTAAACAAGGCAAAACCATACTTAATCTCGAAAGTGAAGCTTGGCAAAACAACAAAATGATTGCACGAAGCACAGCTAATTTTCTGGTTCTAGATTAATTGCACCATTCATTCAATAAGGATATGAATAAATGAATTACACCAACAATAAACGAATTTTGACCCACTCCGCTATAGTGCTTGCCATGCTTGGTTCTTTGGCAGGCTGTGGAAGTGATAGTGATGACACAACGGCTCCCTCAACAACCAAACCACCTCAATTGTCTCCTGCTGTGGGCGTAAAAATGACAGGAAGCTGCTCAGACTTACTCGGATTTCAATATAACAATACCGTGATTAGCTCAGCTACCCTTCAAGAAGCAGGCACTTTGACTGTCGCCAACAACCCGATTGGCGCTCATTGTTTGATCAAAGGTTATATGGACCAACGTATAAGTCCTATTGATGGACAAACCTATCAAATTGGTTTTGAAATGCGCTTACCCGTTGACTGGAATGGTCGTTTTCTCTATCAAGGTAATGGCGGAACCGATGGTAATTTAGTGCCTGCAACGGGTCAGGTCGGCAGCGGTGGTCCACTTACGAATGCCCTACATGATGGTTTTGCTGTCATTTCTTCCGATGCAGGACATAATGCCTCACAAAATCCAATGTTCGGTTTAGACCCTCAAGCTAGAATTAACTACGGCTACGGTGCGATTACCAAACTCACGCCTATGGCAAAAAATCTAATTAAAACAGCGTATGGTAAATTGCCAGACCGCTCCTATGCAGGCGGCACTTCAAATGGCGGACGCCACGCCATGATTGCTGCAACCCGTTTGGGCGACCAATATGATGGAATTTTAGCAAGTACACCCGGTTTTCACCTACCTCGTGCAGCCGCAGCACAACTCTATACAGCACAACAGCTTCGTCGAGTTGCAACAGACGAAAATGACTTAAGTACCGCCCTCACTCTTTCAGAGCGTAAAGTATTAGCAAAAGCGATTTTAGATCGATGCGATGCGTTAGACGGTATTGCAGATGGACTCGTTCAAGATGTTGAGGCTTGCCGTACTGCATTTGATATTCACAAAGATGTACCTGTTTGCTCAAGCACAAGAGATAGCACATGCTTAAGCGCTGAACAAATTGATGTATTAGCCAACATTTACCGTGGTCCTGTAAATTCGGCTGGACAAGCCCTCTATGCAACCCAGCCTTTCGACCCCGGTTTAGTCGGCAGTAACTGGGCAAGCTGGAAATTTGAATCTTCGGTGGGAACAGCGCGGGACCCTGTTGCAGTCGGTATTCTTTTTCAGGTTCCACCAGACCCAACCGTGACTCAAAACTCTAGACAATTTGCCTTTAACTATAATTTTGATACTGATTATCTAAAACTATCGGCGACCAATGATGTATACACCGAAAGTTCTATGTCATTCATGATGCTACCCGATGAACTCAATCTGGATAAACTCCGTAATCACGGTGGAAAAATGATTGTGGTACAAGGCACAGCAGACGGCGTTTTCTCTGTGGATGACACCCAAAACTGGTACGATCAACTACTACAACATTATAAAAATGATGGAAAAGGTACGGCACCTGAATTTGCACGTTTCTTTAGAGTTCCGGGCATGAACCATACCCGTGATGGCATTGCGACCGACCAATTTGACGCATTGACTGCTTTGGTCAATTGGGTCGAATATGGCCAAGCACCTGACAAAATCATTGCGACTGCACGCGGCGCAGGTAATCCAAGTGATCAAGTGAATACTGAACTTCCGCAAGACTGGGCGCCAGACCGTAGCCGTCCACTTTGCCCTTACCCACTAATTGCCCGTTACAATGGTCAGGGTGATAGCGAAAAAGCTGAAAACTTTAGCTGTAAATAAGATTCTATAAAATAAAAAAAGAGAGCTTAGATAGGCTCTCTTTTTTTATTTTTATGGCGTCACTATTGAATCATTATCAAATGATATTTCATCCAATGCATGCATCGCTGCTAAGATAACACCGAAAACCAAAAACTCATTTCGATATGCAAAATCAGACTGCTCCAAATCTCCCCTCAACTCAACTTGGAAAAGCTCTGCTTTGTCTCATGACATCAGCATTATTATTTTCCATCATGGGGGTATGCATTCGTTTTGCTTCAGAAACGGTAGACAATGCCACCGTCGTGTTTTTTAGAAATGCAGTGGGTTTATTTATTTTTATTCCTATGCTTTTAAAGCAAGGCTTAGACTTCGTTAAAACTGATAAACTCTGGATGCATACTTGGCGAAGTGTCGTGGGGCTCGCTGCAATGTATGGTTTTTTCTATGCCATTGCGAACTTAAAACTATCAAATGCGATGGTTTTTAGCTACTCATCCCCAATCTTTATTCCACTCATTGCATGGCTTTTCTTAAAAGAAAAAATCACTAAGTCGATGATTTTTGCTGCTGTGATTGGACTCGTTGGAGTTTTATTTGTCGCTAAACCCGACCAAGGGCTATTTAATGCATTGTCCTTTATTGGTTTAGGGGCATGTTTTTTATCAGCGATGGCTTTTGTCACAGTAAGAGCTTTAACCAGTACAGAACCGCCTGAGCGTATTGTTTTTTACTTTTGTATTTTTGGTAGCTTAATTCCATCAATTCCAATGTTCTGGCATTGGCGTATTTTCACTTGGCATGAACTCGCATTGCTGATTGCCGCAGGACTCTTAGCAAACATTAGTCAGCTTTTTATGTCTTATGCTTATGGCTTAGCGCCAGCAGGACAAATTGGCCCAATGAATTACATTGCCATTATTTTTGCAGGAATTTGGGGGTTTGTTTTTTGGCATGAATTACCGGATCTGTTTAGCATCATCGGCATATTTATTATTTTATTTGCGATTTTGCTCTGTAATCCATTTTTGCAAAAAAAGTTATTCTCTTGCTTTAAGTAGCAGGCAAATCTTATTCTAATTTAGGTACTGTATTCGATACTCATTTGGTGAAATGCCTGTCCAGTGTCGATAGGCTTTTCTAAAATTAGAAGTATCTGAAAAGCCAATTCTCTCAGCAATTTCATCTATAGATAAAGTCGTCTCTCGCAAATATTCATCAGCAAGACGGCGCCGAGTTTCATCTAATAATTCTTGATAAGTTAAATTAAAACCCGCTAACCGCCGATGTAAAGTACGTTTTGAAATATGCAACCGCTCAGCCATTTCTTGAGCCGATGGAAAAAGCCCTGTTCCATCTAACAAGATCAAACGAATTGTTTTCACCAACTCAGGCTCTTCAGCTACCGCAGCACCTAACATCCGCTCACAAAACGACTTACACATATCCGCGGTAATCGGGTTGGCATTTGGGCAAGGTACATCGAGCCATTTTAAATCAAAGTGCCATTGCATCACCCCAGCATTAAACTGAACAGGACAATGAAAAACTTTTTCGTATTCTTCTGCATAGTCAGGCGCTGGATAGGGCAATAAAAGCTTCTTCGCTTGAAATGGCCCTTCAAGCACACGTTCAATTAAGGTTTGCATTGAGCTAAACCAAAACTCGCACACCAAAGGCAGAAGCTTACCAAGTGCAATAATGTCCTGCCCTTCAAAAACAGCAGCATCATCTCGAATATAAAAAGACTTCTTTAAAATAGGCCCAGCGAGCTTAATGTGTCGAATGCCAAGTTCTACCGCTTGCCTAAAATTACGCGAAGAATAGAGTGCGTAACCATACACTCCAAAATCTGACAGCCGCTGCTTTTGTCCTGCACGTAATCCAATTAACGGATCATGAGATAAACGTTGAATATTTTGAAATAACTGGATTTTTTGAAGTTGAGAAATATATAAAGAGGATTGATTCATCGCATCTAGTGAAATATTTGTACCAGATAGAACATCTGACATTGAATGGCCTTGCAAGCCCATTTCATCAAATAAACTGGTCAATCCCAGCAAATATGTATTCGAACCTAAGGATGTATTATCATAATTTCCTTCGATAACAAGATTTGTATTTTTATAAATATTATTAGTCATTTAACTCACACCATCCCTAGAGTGACGTGCATAATGGCACTAAACTACCTCTTGTTGTCTCAATTTAACATCGACCATACAACGCTTCAAGCATAAAGTATGATAAGCAAAAGTATGGGAAGGAATAAAAATGGAACACTCCACTTTAAAAGAATATAGCGGCTCCGCCACTGAACATATGGAACTTATTTTTTCCAAACAACGTGCCAATTTTGAGGCAGATCCATACCCAAGTCTTGAGACACGCCGAACAAAACTGCATCAACTCAAAAAACAAATTATTCGTTATCAAGATGCTTTAGCTACTGCGATTAATGCTGACTTTAGTTCAAGATCACTGGATGAATCTAAACTATTAGATTTACTGGGCTCTGTGTTAGAGGCTGATCATGCAATTCATCACTTACGCCGCTGGATGCGCCCAAGTAAACGCCGTACCGAGCTTTTATTTTTATCAAATCGTTTAAGTGTGCAATACCAACCTAAAGGCGTGGTTGGTGTGATTGTACCTTGGAATTTTCCCGTTTATTTAGCACTTGGGCCACTCATTGCCGCTTTAGCTGCTGGCAACAGAGTGATGATTAAGCTATCTGAAATTACACCAAACACTAATGCAATGCTAAGACGTATGCTCGCCGAAGTCTTTAATGAAGATGAAGTCGCAGTTTTTGGTGAAGAAATTACAGACCCGGCTAGATTTACCTCTTTACCATTTAACCATATTGTATTTACTGGCTCTCCAGCTATTGGCAAAGTGGTAATGAGAGCAGCAGCTGAAAATCTAACTCCTGTTACACTTGAGTTAGGCGGTAAATCACCAGCAATTGTGAGCCGTAACTATCCGATTGCCGATGCGGCAAAACGTATTACACATGGTAAAGCGACAAACAGTGGTCAAATCTGTGTAGCGCCTGACTACGCGTTGGTTCCCAAAGAAAGTATTGATGAATTTGTGGATGCTGCAAAATCAAGCTTTATAAAAATGTTTGGTCAGAACATCACAAACAATGAAAATTACACATCCATTGTGAATGACCGTCATTTAAAACGTATTCAAGATATTTTGACCGATGCACAAGAAAAAGGTGCGCGAATTATTCCTTGTGACACTTACAGCTTTGACCAACAAGGTCGTAGAATGCCTGTACAGATTGTGCTTAATTGCACTCCCGACATGCGCATTATGAAAGAAGAACTCTTTGGCCCTATTTTACCTGTCGTTGCATATGGTTCTTTAGATGATGCAATTACCTATGTGAAATCAGACGAACGACCTTTAGCGCTTTATTGCTTTACACATAGTTCGGTAGAACGTGATCGTATTTTACGTGAAACTCATTCGGGTGGTGTGACCATCAATGATTGGGGTTGGCATGTAGTCAACCATGATGCTCCTTTTGGGGGTATCGGCAACTCAGGCATGGGGTCATATCATGGTGAAGAAGGTTTCCGTGAACTTTCACATGCAAAAACAGTATTTACACGCCATCGGTTTTTCCCGACTCAACTTTTCCACCCTCCTTATGGGACATTCTTACAAAAGTTAGCGATTCGCTTTTTCTTGAAAAAAGGTGATCCAAATATTAAATAACAGATTATAAAAAAGCCTCGTCATGAGGCTTTTTTATAATCCTTATAAGCTATTAGCTTAATATTAAAAATAGCTATATCTTAATTTTAATGAGTACTCTTAATTAAAACCTCAAAAAGAAGACTCCACCCATCGATTAGAAGAAAGAGCAATAGCTTTATAGGTAATGAAATAGTCACTGGAGGAACCATAATCATTCCTAAAGACATTAATATAGAAGCAACAATAATATCTATAATTAAGAATGGCAGTAAAATTACAAATCCAATTTGGAATGCTATCTTTAATTCACTTAACATAAAAGCTGGTATTAATTTAATCGGTGAAATAGCAGCTATATCGTTTGGTAATGGAGATTTTGATAACTCATAAATTAATTTAATATCTGATTGATGAGTTTGTGTAATCATAAATGATTTTAGCGGTTCCCAAGATTTAGAAAAAAAATCTTGTAATGATATTCTATTTTCAATATAAGGTTGAAAAGCTGTATGATTAATTACTTCAAATGAAGGCCCCATCACAATCATCATCAAAAAAAATGATAATAAAATTAGTACAATATTAGGAGGAGTTTGTTGCAATCCTAATGCTTGCCGCATAATTGATAACACAATTACATTTCTGACAAATGTCGTTGTTGCTATCATTGCTAAAGGAATGAAGCTTAAAAGTGTTAAAGAAACAAATGTTGATGTAGGATTCAGCATATTAGCTATATCAACTTGCTTAGAACTTTCCTCAGCAAAACAACTTATACTTAAAAAAGAACAAAACAAAGCTATGAATACTTTACTTAATGACTGATTAAACATTCGTACCCTGCTCATCAATTGAAACTTTAGTTCCATTATGCTTAGCAACATAAGTAACAGAAACTTTTTGATCTGACTCAACAACAATCACGTCATAATCTATTTTTTCATAGATATATAACGTAGTTTTAGACGATAGTTTTTGAACTTCAATTTTGCGATGATTTTCCGATTTTAGTTCAAATTTTGAAATTATTTTCTTTTTGAAAAAAAATAAAATTAAATAAGTAACTAATAACAGTATTACCGTAATCCCCAATATGTAAAATACATATTCAGAGGAAATTATATTATCCTGTCTAAACATAATATCAAAGACTGCTTATTAGTTCAGTAACTTGAAAACCTAATACATCATCAACAGCAATGAGCTTTCCATGTGCAATTAACCGATCTTTGAGGTAAAGTTTTAAAGGCTCATCAACTGACTGGTCCAATTTAACAATACTGCCTTGTTTCAAGTTAAATAAATCACCTACAGTTAATCTTACATTCCCAACTTCTACTACTAATTCAACCTCTACATGATCTACTATAGATAACTTATCTTGCAATAAATCTTGTGATTTTTTACTATTCTGTCCATCTAAGTTAGGTAGATTTACATCATTGATCTGTGTTGTCACTGTATATTCTCTTCTTTCATTTTCAACAAAATTGCCAATTGATTTTCTAACTGCCCCAAAGATCCCATAGCGATTGATTTATTTCCACAAGATATTTCAAATGGTTCCACAATAGAATGTTTTGACTTAATAACATCCCCCACTTGTAGATCAAGGAAGTCTGCCATTGAAAGTTTTTCCAGCGCAAAGCTAACAGATAATGAAGTTATTTCATTATTAATAACAACCGGATTTAACGAACTATTTGCAGTTGAAGATTCAATTTTTGTACTACTCTCAAAGATATTAGAATCTAATATTAATTCAATATTGCTAAAACCTAGATTAATCTCAACAACAATAGGAACCCCTATAAATTCTAAATTAGCTCTTCTTTTTATATTATCAACCTCTGTTATATTACCTGTAATTTCACCCACTAAATCAGCTTTTGCTCTTCCAATTAAAAAATTGGCTATATTATCTAAAGGGAGCTCATTTTCTATACCTTTAAAAAATATTTTCAACCATTCATTTTGGCTCTTTATTAAAAAAAATACAGATTTTATCTCCCCTAAAGCGATCACCCCCTTATTCACTATAAGATCATGATAATAAGAGGAAAAATCTTTAAGTCGAATAATTGGTTTATTTTCAAGATTTATCCAATCCTGACACCAATTATGAATTGGCTCATTGATCTTATTAAATAACTGCTCTTTTTGTTTTTTAGTTAAAAAACCTAAAGCATATTGCATTTCAGCCACCACGAGATGAATTATAAAGTTGTTCTAACATTTCATTAGCCACATTCATCACTTTTGAACTAGCTTGATATCCCCTTTGTATAATTAAAATATTACCAAATTCCTGTGCCAAATCGATATTAGCCAATTCAATATATCCACCTTGTACTTTTCCAAAATACTCCAGATCAGGTTTACTATATTTTACATTTATATTTTCAGGCTTATGAAAAAAAGCATTTTGATCTTGAACTAATTTTGTCTCGTCTGAAAAATTAGCCAAACCTACAGCTTGAGTTGTCTTCTTCTTTTGACCATTATTATAACTTAATTCAAGAGTACCATCTTCACCAAAATTATAGCCTACTATACCGGCTCTTGGCCCACCATCAGTTGCTGTAGCTTGTATATTGCTACTCCCAACCGAAACAACACTAACCCCACCCAAATCAAGCTTTAGTTTTTGCTTACCACTATCAAAGTTAAGATCTATATCTAAAAACTGTTCTTGTACTGTGCCAGCTAAAGTAAAACTTATTACGCCAGTATTTAAAGTTTTATTATTTTCATCAATTACAGTATATGACCATTTGGTACCTACGGTAGTTGTATCAGTTTGTTTTTCAAAATTAACAGATAGTTTTCTCACAGAACCTGTAGCATCATAAATATTCACATTACTTAATTTATAGGGAGTTGTCTCAGAAGTACTCAATGTTCCATTAATATCAAGAGTGGTAGTCTGTGCTGGTGGTAAAGATAAATAATTATTGATGTTAATCTCGACTAAGTTTGATCCATCAAATCCCATAACATGATATGCACCTGATTGATCAACTAAACTACCTTTTTCATCAAATTTAAATTGACCAGCTCTTGTATAAAAAATATCTTGCTTTGAATCTTTTAATATAAAATACCCTTTACCATTAATATATAAATCAGTTTGATTCCCTGTTTGTTTGGAGTCACCATTTTTTGTTCTTGTACTTGTTCCTTGATAGCTGACCCCTAACCCAGATCCATTGTTACTTTCCACATCTTTTAAAAAACTATCTTTCCCCTTATAACCAGGTGTATTCATATTACTAATGTTCTGAGAAACATTATTTAATTGGGTAGAGAATGCGATTAAACCGCTTACACCATTAAAATGTGCCTGAGTCACTTAAGTCACCTTACTGTTTTAATTTGTGATAGTTTTATATCGGTTAAAAAGTTACCATCTGCTTGCTTTACACTAATCAATGAACCTTCTGGAGAAAAATTAACAGCAGAAACAGTTCCAGTTATGTTAGCCCCACTGCTAGTTACTATTTCTACCTGTTTTCCAATAATACCTAAAGATTGTAACGTCGCATTAATAGAAACTAGATTACTAATATTGTCATTTGTAAGTCTAGCTTGCTCTAAGTTTGTAAATTGAGCCATTTGAGCTAAGAACTCCCTATTATTTATAGGCTCAAGCGGATCCTGAAAAGTAAGTTCTGTCATAAATAATTTGATAAAATCATTTTGACTTAAATTACTTCTACTTACTTCACTACTAGCAGTATTTAAACTATTACCAAGAGCATCTATAGCCATAATTATCTCTTCAGGTTTTAGACCAAATCATCTTCCCATTAACCCATATTCTATCAACATTATCAGATAGTTGTCTCTTAATATTTTCCATCAACTCAGTATGATCTCCTTCATAGTCTCTTATGAACACCTCAGAATCCGTGATAAGAATATTTTTCTTAAAAAATAGTGATGAGAAAGAAATCATGGGTTTGGCTGAAGTATTCAATTGAGATGCATGATTTGTTATAAGTTTAGTGTTATTTTTAGAAAAAAATTCTATTTTTTTATCTTGTTGATCTAATTTTAGGTTTTTACTTATAGTATTATTTCCTCTATTCTCATATGATTCATGAGATAACTGTTCATATTGAGCTACTAGAGAATTATAATTTTGATACGAAAAAGTATTTTCAATCTTGTTTAAATAAGATAAATGATTAACTGCTATTTTACCTAGGTCATAAATTTTAGAGTAACTTATATCCTCTTTGTGGTTATCATTTTTTTTAAAGCCAAGTTTTTCACTTTTCTCATTATCATTAAAATTTTTCTTAATATCTTTTAAAAAATTGGTATTTTCTTTTTTAGCCTTGGAATTAATATTTAATCTGTCTTCACCTTGTTCATCATAAATTGTCTTTAGTCGATGGTCAAAACTAACATTATCCATTCTAGCTCTCTCAGATGTTTTTAAAAAGGATATTTAATTCTTCTTTTTTAATCATATTATTTAAATGATCCACCTTCCGTTTATGAATAACTATTTCATCTAATTTTTTATTTAACAGCTCATGTAATTTACTACTAGCATTCTTACTTTCAAGATAAGCATAATATTTTTTATTAATTGCAATAAAATTTTCTTCATAAACTTGATTACCTAATGTAAAACCAAATGATTCTTTAAGCTCTGAAACACCTGCTAGCATAGTTAGATATTCATATTCTTTTTTTTGTTTCACAAGATCAGATTTAAGTTTTCTTTCTTTTAACTCTCCTATTTCTATTTTCATAGTCATATATTGAAATTGAAGAATTTTTATCATCTCTTTTCTTTTTTTCAAATTGGAAAATACTGTCATTTATGCTCACCTAAGGAATCAATTTTATTGATAATATTTTTCACATTTATCCATACACTATCAGGTGTTATACGCTCGCTCTCTAATTGAATTAAAATTTCATCAACTTCTGGTTTGTTTTGAATTATACAATCAAGTAGTTTATTTTGTCCTGACTGATATGCCCCAAGCTGAATCATATCTGAGTATTCACTATATAAAGCCAAATATTTCTTTAGTTGTGCTATAAGTTTTTTTTGCTCATTTGTATGCAAAATGCTAGACAATCGACTAATACTTTTCAATACATTTATTGCAGGAAAATGCCCTTTATCAGCTAAAGCACGATCAAGAATAATATGCCCATCTAAGATAGATCTCATATGATCGGATATTGGCTCGTTGTAGTCATCACCCTCTACAAGAATAGTATAAATTGATGTTATCGAACCTTGTCCCAATAAAGCTCCCCCCCTCTCAACTAAAGGGGGAAGTTGAGAAAAAACTGAAGCAGGATATCCTCTTAATCCAGTTGGTTCAGAAGCAGCCAAACCTATTTCTCTTTGAGCATATGCAAATCTAGTAATAGAATCCATTACCAATAAAACATTAAAACCTTTTGCCCTAAACCAATCTGCAGCTACAGTAGCGGTATAAGCAATAAATCTTCGGAAAACAGCAGGCTGTTCTGCGGTTGCAACATATATAATTGATCTTTTAAGGCCTTGCTCACCAAGTACATTAGAAATAAAATCTGTAACCTCTCTTCCTCTTTCTCCAACCAAAGCAACAATTATCACATCTGCGGTTGCATATTTACACAACATGCCCAGTAAAGTACTTTTACCTACTCCACTACCTGCAAAAATACCTATACGTTGTCCTATTCCAATAGGAGTAAATAAGTCCAGTGCTTTGATACCTGTATTTAATTTTTGAGTAATTGGCACTCGATGTAATGGATTTATAGGCGTTAAATTTTTAGATATGAACTCTACATTTTCAGGTAAAGGTTTACCATCAATTGGATTTCCTAATGCATCTAAAACCCTACCACGTAGATTTAGACTTACAGGAATTTGAATTGCTTTTTTTGATGATATAATTTTACATTCAAGATTTAAACCATGAATATCACCAAAAGGCATTAGAGTATAAGACTGCTCACCAACCGAAATTACCTCTGCAAACATATTATTCACTTTATTAGGATGAATAATCTGTACAATTTCCCCAATACTAACATTTAAACCGACTGCATCAATACTTACACCACTAATTTCTTTAACTTTCCCTAATACTTGAGGAAAGGAAGAAGTTTTTATTTTTTTCAAAATATTATCAACAATAATATCAATATCATTATTCATTTAATAATTGCCTAACTTTTCCAATTTGCTGTACAACTCCAACATCCACCATAGAATCTTTTAAATCAATTATATACTGGCCCGAAATTAAAGAAGAATCTTTTTCAACCAAGATATTATAGTCTCTAAAAAAATCATTTTCATAAATGATTTTTTTAATCATCGGATAATCATTTAAATTTACCTTCAATATAAAGCCTTCTTCTACATTATATTGAATTAGAGCTTTCTTTATGAGCTCAGCAATAAACTCTTCATGCCCTGCAAGGTCTAAAGTAATCTTTTTTAAAATTTCTTCTATAGTTTTTATTGCAATGAGTTCCAAAGAAGAGCTTAAAACTTCAGTTTTTTTATTAAATTCAATAATACATGTAGTTAAGGAGTCTATTTTAGACTTAAATTGATTCTCTAATAATAAGATTTTTTTATCATGAATATCTTTTAATCTCGCTGTTTCAAGCTCAACAATTTTTTTATATTCATTAGCATATTGCTCTTTTAAAATGGACAACTCTTTTTCGATTAAACTCTTATCTAGCTCTTTATTTTTCTCTAGCTCAACAATCTTCGCATTGTCATGAGGTAAGAGCTCTTTTTGAGTTAAATTTTTTTTAACTGTAGCACCCAATGTAACAGCCTTATCGCTTTTTAAAACTTCCCTTAATCTAGCCGATGAACCTTTGTTATCAGTGCTCATATATTATCTTCTCATGCAAATAACTATTCAAAGAATCTTTCATTTTAGGTGCTAACTTAAATTTATTAAATATTTCTTTATACTTGAGGTATTCGTTACAATAAGATGGATCTTTCTGTAAAGAAATCTCTGAAAAGATTTTATCTTCGATCAAAGCGCACCATACTGGAGAAATATTCTGTATTACCTTATCAAGCAGTACAGAATATGAATCATAGTCTTTTACATCAGTCTCAATAAAATCTTTAATGATTTTTTGTTGAGAATCAATACCAAGAGCTTGTACTTGTACCAATAGTTCATCTAACTTTTTCAATTCAGATACATTTAAATTTAAGCGAATTTTTTCTTGATCTTGATAAGTTAGACTACAAAATTTTAAAACCCAGCTGCGTAAAGCAATATCTTTATCTTTCATCTATTCTTTGCCTAACCAAAATTTTAAATTAACTAAAATCTTCTCTCGCTCCTCATCAGATAATGAATCAATTTCAACTTCATTTTGATCTGGAACTCTTCGTACAAACTTAAAGATCAATAATAAAATAATTAGTACTAAAGATGAAAAAGTAATGATTTTAAAAGGAGTTAAATAGCTTTCGCTAGAATTATTTTTTTTATTATTAGGTGGTAATAATTCATTTTTTGGCTTCTGATCAGATATTATTTCTGCAGGAACCATACTACTAACCAAAACTAAATTATCACCACGTTTTTTATCAATACCTAATCCTGTTTCTAAAACTTGTTGAATATTTTGTAATTGAGTAAAAGTTAATGTACTTGGAACAATTACACCTACATTAATTTTACTAACTCTTTCTGAACCATATTCAATTTCTGAAGTTTCTTTACCAACAGCATATTCACTATCTTGTGAACTATCTTTTTGCGAAGTAGTTGTATTTTCAGTACCTAAAACAGTTGAAGATGACTCTTTCTTTTTTAATAATAAAATTCCTGCATCAGAAAGAATCGGCTTTTCACGAACGACTTTTCTCTTATCAAAATTTACTTGAACATTTGCAGATACACTTACTTTATTTATATTAAAAGACTGATATAAAATATTTCTAACTTTACTTTCTATTTTTGCTTCAATATCTTCTGAGCGTTTTAAAGAGTTTGAAGAAGTGTTTAGATTATTGCTAATGATCTCTCCCTGCTGATTCAAAAGCACAACGTTCTTAGCATCTAAACCGTTAACAGCAGATGAAATTAAATTTTGAATACCTTCAATACTTTCTCTACCTAATTGATGATTATTCAGAGTTTCTACAACAACAGATGCTTTAGCTGTAGCCTTATCCACTTCATATATTGTATCTTTTTCAGGTGTCAAATGTACTCTAGCGTATTTCATACCCTCCATAGTCATGATAGAACGTGCTAACTCTCCCTCTAACGCCCTTTGAAAGTTGATTTTTTGTGCAAAATCAGACATACCATAATCAGTTTCATTAAATAGTTCAAAACCAACCGTATCTGGATTACTTAATCCACCCTTGTCTAAAGCAATTTTTGCTTCACCAACGTTCCTTTCTTCTACTTCAATTGTATTATTCTTAATTACGTACGGAATATTCGCTGTATCTAAGATGCTAATTACATTTGCCTGAATATTTTTATCACCTTGCTGTAATAATGGAACATATGTTGGTTTTAAAAACCACCAACAAGCCCCAATAAAGCCAATGATAACAATAGTTATTCCGCTTATAAAAAAAACGGATTTCTTACCCCAAAAATTCATCTTTTCTCTTACTCAAATTAGTTGCTTAAATTTGCATACGTGTAATTTCTTGATAACTTTCAACTAACTTATTTCTTACTTGAACAGCAAATTGAAATGAGAGTTTTGTATTTTCCATAGCAACCATAACTTCATGTACAGGTATATTTTCCCCTGCTGCATATTTCATTACCTTCTCAGTTGCATCCTTATACAATGTTTCATTTCTATTTAGGATATCTAAAAAACTTATATGCTTTGATTCTAAATTAGTGCTGAATGAGCTTTTCAATGCTGGAAGTGATCCAACATTATCTAAATTTATTGGTTCAAGACTATACATTTACTTATTTTCCAATCTCATATGCTTTAGTTGTCATATCTTTAATAACGTTAAAAATGCGGATATTTGCATCATATGCTCTGCTTGCAGAAACTAAAGTTGCCATTTCTGTTGCTGTATTAACTTCCGGGTAAAAAACCATTCCATTTTTATCTGCTAGCGGATGATTTGGTTCATAAATACTTTTAGTCTTGGCGCCCTGTATATTTTCTACCTGAATAGTATTTTGTATGTCATTTAAAAACGATAGATTTGTTTTGACATGTAATAATGAATTTGCATTTTTGTTAGGTAATGCAACATTAGCCATTGCAATATTATAACTCGCAGCTTCAACTCGAGCCTTCTCATGTCTTAAGCCAAATGAGACAATATCTTGAATAGATAAATTGGAGGAAAGCTGCATTACATTTCTTTCCCTTGTATGACTAATTGCATTAATCCATAGTTCCTATTTAACATTTCAGCAATACCTTGATAACGCCCACTAGCAGCAACTGCTTCAAATGTTTGTTCATCGAGCTTTATTAAACTTTTAGGGATATTAGATTTATATCTCTCTACATCTATATCATTATAATCGAAGTTATGATTTGATATATCTTTTAATAACCGCTTATGGTCAAAATTGATCCCTTTTTGATCTACTAAATTAAAACTTGCAATATTTGTAGATGCGACATTAACTCGCATATTTTGTATATTCATTGCATTTAAAAGTGAATTGCTAATACTGCTAATATCGTTCATTTAATATTCCTACTGAATCACTAAATCAGCATTTAAAGCACCAGCATCTTTAATTGCTTGAATAATTGTAATCATATCTCTCGTATTTAAGTGGATTTTTTGTAAAGCTTGAACTAATCCAGCCACAGTTGCCCCTTTAGGAAGAGATACAAAATTGGCTTGGTCCTCTTTTACTTTTAAATCTGTTTGTGGAACAATTTCTGTTGAAATATTACTATTATAATTTCGCCCAATAAAATTTGGTTGCGAAACTAAATATTCTGTGTCTACTTTAATATTTAAATTGCCTTGAGAAATATTAACTTCACCTATACGCACATTTGCACCAGCAACAATTGTTCCAGTTTTTTCATTAATTACTATTTTTGCTATTTGATCAGGCTCTACTTCCAAGCGTTCAATATTAGCAATGAGATTCGGTATTGGAGTATAAGGGCTAACAAAAATTTCTATTTTCCCAGCATGTACAACTTTTACATTCATTACACCTTGGTGAGATATAACCTGAGCAATTCTATTTGCAGTTGTATAATCTGGTTGATTTAAAATAAGTACCAACTTATCTTGAGGCAACTCATTTTCAATAGCTTTTTCTAAATATGCACCCTTAGGAATACGCCCTACTGTTGCATGATTCTTTTGGAAAGAATTTCCATTAGCTTCAAAAGAATAACCACCAGTTGCGAGTGGCCCTTGAGCTAAACCATATAATTTATTATCGGGCCCATATAAAGGAGTTAAAATTAATGTTCCTCCTAATAAACTCCGAGCATCACCTATAGATGATACCTCCACATCAAACTTATCACCTACTTCACTAAATGGTGGCATTTTTGCAGTTATCATAACAGCAGCCGTATTACGTGAATTTAGATCACGCTCATTTATATTGACATTGAAATGCTTTAGAGTATTTACCAGTGCCTGCCTAGTTGTACTATTTCGGTCTGAGTCACCACTTCTAGCCAAGCCTACAACTAATCCATAGCCAATTAATATATGTTCTCGGTTGTCTTGTACACGCACTAAATCTTTTAATCTGACTGCATTTACAGCAGCAATTGCAGAATTTAAGAAAATTAAAGTTACTAAACCAATTAATACTCTTTTCATATTAATCTTAACCAATGAAAAAGCTTATAAAAAACACTTAATTTTTGAGCATCATTTGCTACACCTTTACCATTAATTTGAATTTTAGCATCTGCTAAACGGTACGAATAAATAGTATTATCATAGCTGATATCATCTGGCCTTACATAACCACTAATCTGGATAAGCTGTTTATCATTATTAATAATAGCTTCTTGGTTACCTATTACTTTTAAGTATCCATTCGGAAGCTTTTCTACAACTTGCACAGAAACAACTGTTTTTAATTGCCCTTGCCTTGATGTATTACCTTCACCACTTGCTCCCCCTTCCATTCCAAGACCAGCATCTGCCTTAGCAGTTAAAGTATTTGCCGAAAAAGATAAATTTGTTTTATTTTTAGCATTAGTACCTACTGATGATTTAGCTGAAGTAGATTCAGCAACTAGAACTGTCAAAATATCACCGACATTAATTGCACGCCTATCACTAGTTAAAGCTTGGTAACTCTCGGTATCAATTAAACTAGTTTGTGCAAAAACATGAGTAGTTAATAAGATACTCATCATAAGAACAATTCTATTAATCAATTCTAACTGTTCCTTCTTTTATAACTGTAGCTCTAATAAGCTGATTATTAGTAGGTAAACGCACATTCACTTTTTCCAAATATTGTCCAAATTGTTGTGCAACTCCTTTTGTTTCAACCACAACATTATCGGCAACTACAACAATCTTAACGACTTGACTTTTAAGAATCAAAGGAGCAGCTTTCAAATTCTTTTTTAGAATTGGACTATTGATTTTTACTCCTTCAGTAAGCCATAGATTTTGATCAAATGGTCCTAAAGCTAATGTATCCTTAGTTGTCTTTACTTTAATGAGATCAATATCTTCATAACTTATTTCAACTTGCGAGAGTGGCTGATTACGCATAGCATTCTGTTTAAAAACCCAAGCTTTTGTTTTAATTTCTGGACGAAACCACAACATTTTTAACTGCTGCTTGCCACTCTCAGGGTCACAGTCTATTACTTCAAATCCAACTCTAGATTGATAAATAGAAGTAACAAGCCTAATTTGAGAGTAAGAGTGGTTAGAGCTACTAAATAAAGCAAATAGTTGAGATGATAATTGATTATCACTTTCTATTTTTTCAGCAACTGACTTATTAGCATTGATAACAAGTTGCTCATAATTTAAACCTAGACATGCATTTACAGAACTAGAAATAATCAATAAAAATATAAGTGATAATCTAAAACCCATTCTAACGTCTCAAATTATTAATTGTTTCCATAATTTGATCGCCAGCCTGCAACACTCTTGCATTTAATTGATAGGCTCTCTGTGCCATAATTAAATTAGAAATCTCGCTCACCAAGTCAACATTTGACATTTCCAAATGTCCTTGTAAAACCGTCCCCATGCCTTCTGTATTCATTTCACCATATTGTGGTTCACCACTTAATTGAGTAGGTAAATATAAACCATTACCCATTTTTTTAAGTTGACTATCATTATTGAAATTCACCAACTCTATTTTACCGAGTTCTAATTCTTCACCCGTACCAATCACTTTACCGCTTAAAGTACCATCAGCAGCTAAATTTACACGCTCAACATCAGCTGGAATACGAATATCTGCAGTTAAAACTTGACCATTTGCCAATGCAAGTTGACCCTCAGCATTCACATGGAACTGGCCAATTCTGGTATAGGCCAAACTCCCATCAGGTTGTTCCACTTCAAAAAACCCCTTACCTTGTATGGCGAAATCATAAGGCTGATTCGTGGTCTGTACATCACCATTTTTAAAATCAGTATAAGTATTCTCTAAAGAAACACCTATGCCTTGCTGAGATATAGCGTTATTAATATTGTTTGTAGCAATAAGGTTAGAAAATTGAGCACTTTCTTTTTTATACCCCATAGTTTGCATATTTGATATATTACTAGAAATAGTATCCAACCATTTTTGGTTCGCTGCCAATCCAGAATTTGCAATACTTATTGCGTCAATCATATTATTTTCCTAATTGATTAATACCACTATCCAACAAATTATCGTAAGTATTTACAGCTCTTTGCAAGCTCTCAATATGCCGAGATAATTCCATTATTTTCACCATATCTTGGCTCATCATTGTATTTGATTGCTCTAATTTCCCCTGAAACAATTGATACTCATTAGAGTCTATTTGTCTCACTTGCGAAGCTGAATATAAGGCATTACCCTCTGCCTTAATATCATTACTTTCTGCATGTACTACTAAAATTTGGTTTAATATTATATCATTATTCAAACTGTGAATATAACCCTTATTATCAACTTTTAATGAATCCAAATCTTTTTCATCAATAATAATTGGCTGCCCTTCTTTACCTAAAACAGTTAAACCTTGTTGAGTTAATAGGTATCCATTTTTATCCACATGAAAATGCCCATCACGTGTTATTAAAAATCCATCCTTATTCGCAGCAACAAACCACCCCTTACCTGATAATGCAAAATCAAGTACCCTATTTGTATTTATATATGATCCATTATTTGAATTAATATAAGATAAAGTCTGCCTCTGATCTATATCAGAAAAAGTTCTATTATTTGATGATGGAGATGCCAAAGTGCTAAACACTCCTTCACTTCTATAACCAACCGTATTTAAGTTTGCAGTATTCTGTGAAACAGTTTTTAAGGCATTGAACTCTTGTTGAATAACTTGAGACAATTGCATAATTGGATCTGTCATGCACTCATCTCCATTGCATGAAACTCTGGAATAGAAATAACTCCAGCCGAAGAGACTTGCACATATTGTCCCAACTCACCTATAGATAAAACTTCCACATGTGGGATGGCTCGTGAAATCATTGCCCGAAGAGGCCTACGAATAGATGGTGAACATAATAAAATTGGCTGAACATTATTTGCTAATTGTTTTTCTGTTTCTTGCACAATACTCCGAAGGAATTTATCAATGTATTGTGGTGGTAAGATACTTTCGTTATTCACACGCACCATAGCCAACATATGACTCTCAATTTCAGGAGCAATGGTCATAACTTGTAAATTCCCATCAGGACTAAGAAATTTCTCATAAATAATAGATCCCAACCTTTCTCTAACTTTTTCAGCTAAATCTTCAGGTACTTTATTAATACGCCCTATATCAATAAGTACTTCTAAAATTTTCTCCATATTTTTTATACTTACTTGCTCTTTTAGTAATAATTGCAAGACACGCTGAATATCAGAGTAAGTTAGAACAGAAGGAATAAGCTCATCTAATAACGTTCCCATACTATCCCTATGGAGTTGTATCAGTTTTTCGGTTTCTGCTCGTGTTAAGAATTCACTTAAATAGCGTTTAATAATTTCTGATAGATGAGTCACAATTACCGTTTCTGGCTCAACAATAGTAAATCCTAAAGTACGAGCTTGTTGCTTTTGAGCATTTTCAATCCATAGTGCTGGCAAACCATAGGTCGGCTCTTTAGTCTCATCCCCCTGAATACTATTCATAGAAGCATTACCAGAGTTAATAGCTAAAACTTTTAAGAAATTGACACTACCTCTTGCTACCACAGCACTATAAATGAGAATTTGATAATGGTTTTCTGTTAATCTTTTATCTACGTTAATAGATAACTTAGGTAGAAAAATACCTAAGTCCAATGAAAGTTGTTTTTGTAAAGTAGCATATCTCTGAATAAGAGAACTTTCATTATTTAAAATAAATGGCTCTAAGTTCGAGCTTATTTTTAACTCAAATGGTGCAGGCTTTAGAGTATTTAAATCTTTTTGCTCTAATTTATCCTGTTCAGTTTCATTTGCACTCTCATTAGTATTACCTTGATTTTTCTTATACTTAATAGAATACCAAACAGCTCCAGCCAAGATTAAGAGTAAAATTAAAATCGGAAATACAGGTAATCCTGGTAAAAACAACATTAAAGTTAAAGCTACTCCTACTACTATAATTGTTTGAGGATAAGCAAAAAATTGATTACCTAGTGCTTGACCTAACTTAGTATCGGTAGCTGCACGTGTAATAATAATACCCGCAGCAACTGAAATTATTAATGATGGAATTTGGGTGACAATACCATCACCGATTGTTAATAATGAATAGTGCTGTAAAGCTTCAGACCATCCCATTCCCTTTTGGAGCATACCAATGGATAGTCCACCGATAATATTAATAATAATGATGACAACACCTGCAATTGCATCACCTTTAACAAATTTAGAAGCACCATCCATAGCACCATAAAAATTTGATTCTTGTTCTAATTGATGTCTACGCAACTTTGCTTCATCTGAGTCAATTAGCCCCATATTAAGATCAGCATCAATACTCATTTGTTTACCAGGCAATGAATCCAAGGTAAATCTAGCAGCGACCTCAGCAACACGCTGAGCCCCGTTGGTAATAACAATATATTGAACAACAATTAGAATAAAGAAAACGACAAACCCTACTACCAGATTTCCAGCTACCATGTAGTTACCAACGGCAGCAATTACTTTACCTGCATCAGCATGATCTAAAATCAAACGCGTAGAAGAGATATTTAATGCCAAGCGGAATAATGTTGTGATAAGTAGTAACGATGGAAAGGTTGAAAAACTTAAAGGCTTTTCTGTATCAAGTGCCAGTAATAAAATAATTAAAGCCACTGTAAAATTTGTTAACAATAAAAAATCTAACAACCACGTAGGTACTGGGGTAAACAATACCAATAAAATACCTATTACCCCAATGACTAATGCGAGATTATAAAACTCGAACTTCAATTTATTCTTATCAATCATCTTTTAAAACTTCAACTTCGAATTTGGTAATGCAATGACCCAGCGATAAATATCAACCACATCATGATGTATTTCATCTGGTATTGATTGATTAACTACACAATGGGCATAAATATATCTTGCGACAACTGGCCGATGTAATATTGGCACCTGATTCTTACGAGCTACCCGTTTAATCATCGCGGCAAGCATACCTGTTCCTGTTGCTAAAACAATAGGTGCATGCATTTTTTCAGGTTTATAGATTAATGCAACCGCATAATGAGTAGGGTTAATAATAACAACATCAGCTTTTTTAACTTGAGAAATTGCTTTCACCTTATTAAAAAATTCTTGTTGGTTTCTACGTCTCTTTGATTTTAGTTCTGGACTACCTTCTCTATGACGATATTCATCTTTAACTTCCTTATGGCTCATACGCATTTGACGTGAAAATTCTCGTTTGGCATACCACATATCAAAAATTGCAAAAATTGCCATTACAGCTAGTAAACTGAGTACCAAGACAACTATAGATTTACTAAAAAATAATACGATTGATTGAGGAGTTCTTGTTAGATGGCTCATTAATTGGTGGATAATATAAAGTATTGAAAAATATGTAGCCACAAAAAATAATAGGCCTTTGATAATAACTCTAACTACCTCAACAAACATCCGCTTAGAAAATATTTTCTTAAGCCCCTTTACAGGATCTAATCTTTTAAAATCAGGTTTTAAAGTGGTGAATGAAAAAACAAAACCGCTATAAGCAAGGTTTATAGCGACTGCAAAAACCATAATTATTAAAATTAATGGAGCAAGTACATTTAATATTTTAGTTAAACTTTTGTTAGCCCAATAATGCACGCTTGCTAAGTTATTTTGAACTAAAATATCTGTATGGCCTAACCACCACTGAGTAAGTCTGAATATTTCCGAAGCAATATCACCTGATAGTGCTATGAAGCCTGCAAGGAAAGCTGAAATTACTACAAAAGAAAGTAAATCCATACTCTTAGGTACATTACCTTTTTTCCGAGCTTGCTCTAACTTATAAGGTGTAGCTTGTTCAGATTTTTCTTGTTGATCTTCCATTATTTTAACCTTCGATCTTTAAAATAGAATGAGCTTTAAAGGTTCATCAAAAAGATGAGGTACATTCTGGACAATCATTGGCATAGCTAACATAAGCAAAACTAAACCAGCAATGAATTTAACTGGTAGGGCTAGAAAATAAATATTAGCTTGAGGCATTGATCTCGACATTATGGCGAAGGCAATATCTACCAACCACACCCCTAAGATGACAGGTAACAATATAATAAAAGCAAAAATAAACTGCTCCCCCATCAAGCCAACTAATTTTTTTATATTTAATAATTGAAAGTTAAAAGAACCCAAAGGTACTACTCTAAATAAAGCAACTAAACCATTTAGCAAGGTGTAATGTAAATTAAGTATAAAGAATAACACCCCAGCAATAGCAATTAATAAATCTGCAACAACCCCATTTAAATGACTAGATGAGGGGTCAAAGATACCGGCTGTATTAATACCAATTTGCAAATCCAGTAATTTCCCAACTAAATCTAAACTTGCAAAGGCTGTATGAAATCCAAAGGCAATAACTACCCCTAAAAGAAATTCACTCATGATTAATGAAATTGTAAGTACACTATGCTCAATAGAAATCAATCCTGACAAAACAACCGAAATTACCAAAACAACAATAAGTCTAAAAAATATAGGGGCCCGTGTAAAAATAGTTAAAGGCATAACTACAAAAATTGGAAGCAGACGTAATGACAATAAGAGAACTGTTGTAAACTCAAGAAAACCAAACATATAGCTTAAAAATTCGCTGCTTTTAGAAACATTTCTACTGCGAAAGTTCGTAAATGATTAATCATCCACCCCCCTAAAACCAGTAGCATCACCACTGAAACAATAAGTTTTGGAATAAATGTTAGAGTCATTTCTTGAATTTGAGTGGCAACTTGTAAAATACTTACCAATAGCCCAACAATCATGATTGCTAATAATAATGGTGCTGCAACCATTGCTGTTGTTAATAATGTTTCTTTTAATAAATATAAAAGCTGATCTTGGTTCATTACATGTACTCCGCAGTGGGCACATTTTAGCTGAAACATTCAAACAAAAAAATATATTTTATAATATTATTTCTTCTCAATTTCATATATTTATCTTATTCTATAATTATAAAAAGCAGGTGTTTTAATTTTATGATAACAACGACTGATTTCGAACGTGAAGAACAACTTAAACGTTGGTTGAGTTTTCTAGAGCATGATCCAAAAAATGGGAATTTAATTAATTCTATTTTTGAGTCTGCTTTAATAGTGAATAACAATGAAGTACTTCAGCACATGTTGGACCACATAAAAGAACAACAACTTAGTGATGCTCAAGTAAACCGGATGGCTAGCTTAGTAAGTTTACAGTTAGGTAAATTTCCAGAAGCTATCAGTTTTAGCCAACATGTTTTAGGTACTGAGTTTGAAAATACAACCGTATTACACAATCTCGCGTATGCCCAACTGTATATGAATCAATACGAACAAGCATATTTAACATTACAACCCCTAATGAATTCTTCTGCATTAGTAGAAGCAGATACTTATGTGTTATATGCGAGAATATTACATCATTTAGAACAACCTGCTGGAGCAATAGCGTCTTTACGAAATGCTATTAATTTAAATCCAAGACATGCTGAAGCATTAGGCAACCTTGCGTTATTGCAATATGAAACGAATAATAATTTTTCAGATTACTTAAACGTTAAAGAAACAGCTCAACAAGCTTTAGCTATCAACCCTTATCAGTTTGAAGCACTATTAGCATTGGGTGAAGTACAACTTAATGAACGAAGTATTTCCGCTGCACAAAACACTTTTAATTTAATTTTAGAACACTATCCTCAAGCAGGTCGTGCATGGTCTGGTCTAGGTCAACTCGAATTTTACGAAATGAATCTTGAGAAAGCTGAACAGCATTTGCTTAAAGCCGTAGAATATATGAATAATCACGTTGGTACATGGCATGTATTAGCTTGGTGCTATATCCTTAAGCAGGATATTGCTAATGCTGAAAAAGCTTTTGAAAATTCCTTACCATTAAATACTGAATTTGCCGATAGCTATGGGGGCTTAGCAGTTGTTGAAGCGATGAAAAATAACACTTCAAAATCGCAGCAGCTAATTCAACAGGCTTATGATATTGATGAACACAGTATGGCAGCACAATATGCTGAATATGTTTTATTGAATAATGCAAACCAAGCAGATGCGGCTCAACAAAAAATGAACAATATTTTGATGAGACGAGCTCCAAGTAGCGAAAGCTCAGGTCAAGTGTTAGTCCAAGACTGGTTAAACAATCATCCAAACTTTCAAAAACATTTAAACTAAAATAGAAGACAATGATGAAGAATTTCCTATCTCCTTTTGATGCAGATGAAACTTTAAAGCTTGCAATTCATGCAAGTGAGCATGGCGATGCTCATTCTGCTATTCGTTATTTAACTGAATTATTAAATATCCAACCTGATCATGGCGCGGCTTGTTATTTTCTCGCTATGCAATATGCAGAAATTGGTCTATTTGAGCGGGCAATCACAACTTTACAGCATGCTGTTGAAATTAATCCAACATTTGATATTGCTCAATTTCAGCTTGGCCTTTTATACTTACAAACTCAGCAAACGCTACAAGCTGAGCAAATTTTTAGTGGCCTATCTCTAAGTTCACATGATCCTGCCCTTACAGCATTTTCACTTGGCTATTTAGCTTTATTTAAAGAACAAGTCCCTAATGCTATTCATCATTTCCAAGAAGGAATTGCTGTTTGTTCAAACGATGCTTTAAGTAATGATATTAAACGTGTAATCGTTCAAGTTGAAAATGCAGCTCAAAATTCATCCATTCCTAAATCGAGTAATCAAGATATAGCTCATAGTAATCATTTTACTGAAACTCAGGCCGAGCAAACTAACACCACTACTGAACACAAAACATTAACGGGTTTTTTGGGTGCTTATTTAGATACTATTGATGAGGATAATGGGCCTCATTGATTATGTCATAGTAATTAGAGGAAGTTAAGTTTAGGCTTACTTCTTCATTGGAGCTAAAAGAAAAGGGCTACTCTATTAAGTAATATCTACTGAAATTTCCATATTGCACACATTGCTGAACAAATTACTCTGCTCAGCAATAGCAAAAATAATATTTTATTCTATATACAAGTTATAATTCGTAAGTAGCAGAATTATAACTTAGGTTAAATAAACTTCGTTATTGCAACGTCTTTATCCACTCATTAAACTCCTGTGAAGCCTCATTATTATTTAATAATTCTATCCATTCAGACTCCCTACTATTTATGGAGTCTGAAACAGTAAAGACCACCACACCATTACTCTCCATATCAGAAAAAAAGCCCTCTTCTTTTAAGGATTTTAGCGCCAATACGCAAGATTGATATACATCTAACTTAAACTGCTCATATTCATTAGTGGAATCAATTAATTTAGCTTCGGATCTTAAATAAGTAGAAATCTCACAAAAAAACTCAACACCCTTAGATTCATGACTCCACTCACCAGTACTCCATCGATAATATTCCTTATCATCAGGATCATCACTTACCATTTTATTTAAGTGGCTACAACTATTTTGAGCTGGACAAACTGTAACTGCATCAGTATCTGAATATAAGCCATAGCCACAAAATTTTAATTCAGGTTCCTGTTGTCTTACAGATTTAAAAGCTGCTATAGCTGCTTCTTTAATTTGTTCTATAACAAAATGCTTATCCAATATATTCTCCAATATATTAAATTTAAATTTCTATTTATTATAAAGAGTGTGAATAGTATCATTTCTAAAGTGCGTTTTCATCTTAGAAAGTGCATCATTGCCAAGGTTATGTCGATCGATCAGTTAGAAACGCAAATTGCAGACTTAGACAATTTGCCTGAACACCGTGAAATTGTGACGTTTATGCGTCGTTCAGCTCCACTTAATACGTCTCAACGCACGGCATTAG